>ENA-UOJC01000038-UOJC01000038.1-human-gut-metagenome-genome-assembly--contig:-C104-NODE-38-length-201969-cov-36.004111_pt1 | contig 201969 bp, 163 predicted proteins | sample MGYA00242339_ERZ723886 | MGnify/ENA metagenome assembly ERZ723886 | reverse complement strand
AGCCTCAGATTTCGAAAGATTTCTGAGGCTTTTTTGTTTTTCCCACAGATTTCACAGATGCTCACAGATTTTAGACCTGTTCGGTCTTGAATTTCGCAGATTTTTATTATCTTTGCAGCATGAATAGGAAAAGAATTAAAAAGGAGTTTGCTAATTTCGGCCAGCGTATGCTACGGATGCCTCGTACCCGAGGATTCGGAGTACAATCACCTACAGCCTATTCTTTCCTGCGCAAGGTGGTTAACGAAAAGGGATTTCTCAGAATCTATTGTCAGACTCATTCTGAAATCTCCTCCTCCTATCCCCAAGATGCCTCCAAACAGAAACGTCTTCTCTTCCGCATCAGAACTGTTTATCCTAATGTAGTAGAACTCTCTGCATCTTCCCTGCTAAAGAGAGAGGATTTCCAGCAGTTTCTCTTGAATGTGTCTGATGATACAGTTTTAGTAGTTACAGACATCAATCTCGATGCAGAATATAAAAAAGTATGGTTGCGTCTCGTAGCAGATAATTGTACCGTTTTGACCTTTGATTTGGTTGATTGTGGTATAGTTTTCTTCGATAAAACCAAATTTAAGCAGAATTTTAATGTAAATTATTGATTTGTGCGTAAATTTGTTCCATAAATATTTGGAGTTTAAAATAAAAGTATTACTTTTGCAGCCAAATTAATAGAAACGTTAAATTATAGAGCTATGTATTGGACACTTGAATTGGCTTCAAAGCTTGAAGATGCACCATGGCCTGCAACAAAAGAAGAGTTGATTGACTATGCAACTCGCTCTGGTGCGCCTCTAGAAGTTCTAGAGAATTTGCAGGAGATAGAAGACGAAGGCGATGTTTACGAAAGCATCGAAGACATCTGGCCTGATTATCCTTCAAAGGATGACTTCTTGTGGAATGATGACGAGTACTAATCGTTCATCGATTACGATTATCAGAATAAGATAATGGACATGAGCCATATAGGTAATTTCTTATGAAATTCCTATATGGCTTTTTGCCGTCCATGATCAAGACACACCTGGGCTGTTTTAGCGCTTGCACACGGAGCTGAAATCAGTGAGATAAGCAGATTGTTAGGTCACGCTTCAACAGGCGTCACAGAGCGAGTTTATGCAGAAAAGAAGGTGGTATCACGCTAAACAGAGTGATACCACCTTCGATCAAATTTGTAGCATTTATAGTCGAAACTATCAGAATATCTTGTAGTCCTTGCCAGTAAGATTAGAAATTGGCTTGAATAAACGCAATAGAATGAGCCCTATCACGATAAATGCTATTCTGACTATTACTGAACCGCCCATAGTAAAACCGTGCCATACGAGGAAAATGGGTGAGCACATGAGGGCTACGATGATTAGGCACATTAGAGCTGCTAGAAATGTTTTTGGTCCCATACGTCAATAATCTAATGGAGCTATGAAATGATCATCAGGCAGGTCGTGAAAATACTTGCCATCTGCATCATTAGTCACATATGTTTCGTTTTCTGGATCTTCTGTAGCGAAATAGATTTCCAAATCCTTGAAACGATTTTTGAGAAGAACGCGGAAGTCAGTAATCAATGCGAGTTCTTCCGCTTCTATATAGAGAAAGCCTTCTGAAAGTTCGCATTTCTTGATATTACCACAGAGATTGCAAGTCCCATAGTCCACACCAAGAGCTAAGATGATGTTTCCTTCCCAATCATCGGCCTCGTCTTCTTCCATAGCAGGGCGTTCTTTCTGTATGAAAGTCTGATAGAGGTCATATATCTCTTGCAACTCTTCTTGTTTTCCCACAATGTGGTAGCGTACTTTTATATTATGCATTTGGGATGCAAAGATAGCTAAATCTGATACCATGTCTTGTCAATCGATTTCACTACTGTCCAATAAAAAAGGGCAATTCGATCTTTGAAACAGTTGAATTATAGTCTTTTATGCAGTATTTTGCAATGAAACGGACTTGATTTTGTACAATAGTTCGTTAATAATTCAATAATGTGCTAAGCAGCTATACGCTGTAAGCACGAGAGATCTTTGAAAATCTTGCTAATTAAAGTTCGGTTCGGGGTGTACCCGCTTGCTTTAAAAATTCGTTTCACCAGATAAATGTTGGTCATCAGTGACTTGAATGAAGACATAGAATATTCCATTCCCATCTCCTTCATAGTTACCTTGGCAACATTTAGTGATGTGAACGAAGCATTGAAAGCAAAATCGAGTTTCCACTTATCGCGAGCCTGGCAGTCCATAAGACCAGTATAGCCTTTGGCGTCACGAAAGCAAAATTCGATCTGGAACCTGGTTCTATAATAAAGAAGTACCTCTTCACCCGAAAGTGAGGTGTCTGTAGAGAAGAATAGTTTCTTCTTGCCATTCGGCATCTGCCAGATGACAAGTCTAACTTTACACCTGAGTGCCTTGGAATAGGCTATCAAAGTATAAGCTGTTCCTTCTATATCTTCCATCTCCATCTTCTCCATTCGAGTGAGGTCAAGATTCTTCATATCAATCTTGCCATCCTTGGTCTTTGGGCGACCACGTTTTCCAGTACGTGGACCAGCATAGACATAAAAGAGACAAGCATTGTCACGAAAGCGGCTTATCAAAGAGAACCCTTCTTTCTTTATCCCATTAACAAATGTACTTGTAGAGAAGTAAGCATCTGCAACTATGAGGGTTGAGAGTTTAAGAAGTTCCTTGCGGTAACGCTTAATGACGCTGATATAGAAATCTACCATAGTCTTGTTTCTAAGACTCAGTTCTTTATTATTTAGCGACTGGTGGGCTCTTAACATCATGCAGTCTTTGGTATCAATATCAATGAGTCCAATACCCATGATTTCGAGACCATGTTTAACAGACTGAGCACATCCTGACCAAAAACGACCGATATGTGGTGTTTTCTTGCCAGCTTTACTGATGTAGCTGGGATCAATGGCAATAGCCCATCTTCCCTGTTTACCCAAGAAACGCTTGGCAAGTGAGACATTAAGTTTGAGCCAATCAATGCACTTCGACTTTTTCAAGCCGAATGCGTTGCGATAGGTTTGCTCAACATGCAAGCCATACCTCCCCATTTGGGTGAAATTTATCTTTCTTGGTATTACCATGAACAAAATTATCACCTCGATGAGTATTTTCTCGAAACTTTTTGTTATCTTTGCAGCTGAATCTTCAACTGCATCTTTAAAGATATCCATATATTGGTCAAGTCCTGTATTCATATAATTTTGCGTTTGTCGTGATTTGCAAAGTTACTGAAAAATCAGTGACTTGACCAACTTTTTACAGTTAAGTTTTCATAAGCATTTCTTAATATAAGTTATTGATTTACAGACGATTAAATATTAATTTAACGCAGTATTGATTAATAAAGAATATACTACCGCTGATATATGCGCAACAAATTGTGACGCTTGTGATTCATTTCCCTTGAAATCCTTAACAAATACAGCTAAGGTATAGCAGACCTTATTAGGCAGACATATATAGGCTACATCATTCTGAGCTGCAAGAATACCATTTTCATTGACATCACCAGAACCTGTCTTATGTGCTATTACAACCCCTTCTTTATCAAGAAGTGGAGCTACTATCCTATCTATACCTGTTTTACATTCTTTCAATGCATTCTTAATGAAATCTTGTTTCTCATTACTGATAAGACTTTCTGTAAACAAACGATTCATCAACATTGCAGCACCAAGAGGAGATGTGTAATTAGAGTAAGCTTTGTCATGGTCAGCGGACATTTCCTCTTCTGTATAAGCTATCTGAAAACTCGAACGTGGTATGAGTTTCGCTATAAAACTGTCTGTTTGTGCAGTATTGAGCATATTCTTAAACATGATATTGCTTGCATTATTGTCGCTCTGGGAAAGAGTATAGCGCAACAGATCTCTTACTGTCAACGATATAACTGGTGCTGAATAATCTTTCATCATAGGGCTCCATGTCTTTGGATCAAGTTTTTCCCTATTTATCTTTACCAAGGTATCAAGGGAAAGGCCTTTTTTGTCAAAATCATTGCAAAGAGCTAATGCCTGATGAACCTTAAATACACTCATCATAGGATAAATGCTTTTATTATTAACACTAACCGTATCTGTGTTATTAATAATAACCGCCACACCAATTTCACCAGGACAAGCCGAGACAATCTGAGAAATGCTATCAGTCAAAACATCTGTTAATGGAGGATTCGCGCTACCTTTTGTAGCTGATTTATGGGACAATGAGAACACCAAGATGAAGATGCAAACTAAAGCTATACACAAAACTACGATTTGCTTTTTTCTGTTTTTTTTCATATTCCTTAATTCCGCAACACTATAGTTTGACATTATTTATAAGTGCCTGAGCAACAAAAAGTTGCCCAGGATTTTGCCATATCAGAATTTTCACTTACCTTAGTGTTGCGAAAAGAAGACAAGCAAAACTCTAATATGACATGGCAAAGATACAAATTAAATCTGAGAAACTCACTCCTTTTGGGGGAATTTTTTCGATTATGGAGCAATTTGATGCTCTTTTAGCTCAAACCATAGATTCCACCTTGGGATTGAGATGCACTATGTTTGGTTATCAATATAGCGAGATTCTACGCTCTCTGATGTGCGTATATCTTTGTGGTGGCTCATGCATTGAGGATGTTACAACTCACCTGATGAAACATTTGTCTCTTCATCCAACTCTTCGCACTTGCAGCGCAGACACCATATTACGTGCTATCGAAGAACTGACTTTTAAGAGCATCACCTATAAGTCTGCTTCTGGCAAATCCTATGATTTCAATACTGCAGACAAGATGAACTGCTTATTGATCAAAGCCCTGCTTGCTACTGGTCAATTGAAATCCGGTCAAGAGTATGATTTTGACTTTGACCATCAGTTCATTGAAACAGAGAAGCATGATGCAAAACCAATCTACAAGAAGTTCCTGGGCTATAGTCCAGGTGTGGCAGTCATTAACGACATGATTGTCGGTATTGAAAATAGAGACGGCAACACAAACGTGCGCTTCAACCAAAGAGAGACTTTGGAAAGAATCTTCAAGCGACTGGAGGCATCAGAAGTATATATATCCCGTGCCCGCATGGATTGCGGCTCATGCTCGGAGGAAATCGTAGATATGGTAGAGGCTCATTGCAGGCATTTTTATATTCGTGCCAACAGATGCTCTTCCTTCTACGATTCCATGTTTGCCTTGACTGGATGGAAAACTGTTGAAATCAACGGTATTGAATTTGAGCTGAATTCCATCCTTGTTGAGAAATGGAAAGGAAAACCGTATCGTCTTGTCATACAGAGACAAAGGCGAATAGAGGGAGACCTTGACATTTGGGAAGGCGAATATACCTACAGATGTATACTGACTAACGATTACAAGTCGAGTGCAAGAGACATTGTGGAATTCTACAATCTTCGTGGTGGCAAGGAACGCATCTTCGATGACATGAACAATGGCTTTGGCTGGAATCGATTGCCAAAATCGTTCATGGCACAGAATACTGTATTCCTGCTTATGACAGCTCTCATCAGAAACTTCTACAAAGCTATTATGCAGAGATTGAAAACCCATGAATTTGGATTGCGTGCCACCAGCAGAATCAAGACCTTTGTGTTCAAGTTCATCTCTGTTCCTGCGAAATGGATTAAGACATCACGTAGGCATGTATTGAATATTTACTCAGACAACAATGCTTATGCCAACCTGTTCAAGACAGACTTTGGTTAAAGACCATGCTTTTCTGGTTAAACCAGCGTATTACCTCAAGTCGCTTTATGGGGTAAGGGGATTTTGTGTCTGCGACATTTCTGTTGTGCAAGAAATATGTACAATAAAATGAATTTTGTCGCTTTGCAAGCAAAATCCCACTAAACCCTATAGGTTGCGGATTTGAGGTAAAGAAGGTTACACAAAAGAACAAATAGCGAAACTTATGTTTATAAATGGTCGTCATCGTAAGACTTCTGACTATTCTCTATATTGGCGAGCCGGAAACTCCATTGTCGTGCAGGTCTTGTCCGCAGTCTTTACTGCAATAATCAAGCAGTATCCAGATTCATTCGGAGAATTTGCCTGTATGTCTCCTAAAGAGTGAAAAACTGCCACGAAAAAAGAGTATCAACGTCGATATTATGCCAGTCATAAGGAAGAACTACAACGCAAGAGCCGTGAGTACCACAGACAGCTAAGAGTGAATAAAAATAAGTGATTGTGGAAAATATTTGCAAAGTTTTCTACATAAAAAAAGTTAATTAAATCGGCGGGGTGTTACACATATCGCTGATTTTTTGTATTTTTGCACCATTAAAGAAAGAAAACGATATGGCAGAAATAGCAAACCGTATATACGAGACAAGTGAAGGGCAGATTCTCTTCATCTCAGACTTCTCTGACATCAATGATAATGAGAAGGTGGTAAGTCGTGCACTTTCTGTAGAAGAAAAAAAGGGAAATATAGTTCGATTAGCTAATGGGGTTTATCTTCGCCCTAAGAATACCCGATTTGGGATAGTCTATCCATCAATAGATGAAATGGTGATGGCTATAGCCCAGCGAGATAAGGTACAAATACAACCTTCAGGAGTTACAGCGCTCAACAAACTTGGACTCTCAACACAGGTGCCTACAAAATATACTTATCTGACATCGGGAAGTGGAAGAGTCTTGACTCTTGGAAATCGGACTATAGAGTTGAAGAGAAGTGTTCCTAAGAACTTTGCTTTTCAGACAGTGTTGGCAGCGCTTCTTGTACAAGCTCTTAGAACATTAGGACAAAAGAATGTAGGTAATCAAGAACTTTCTACCATTAGAAAATTGGTCAATGAAGAGGAACATAAAGACTTGTTTGTACAAGATCTTACTCTCATGCCAGTATGGATGAGAAAGCTGATAACTGATATTATAGATAAAAACGAGCATTATGACACTTTGGTTAAATCACACAATAGATGAACGAATAGCAATGTTGCAACGTGCGGAAGAGAAGTTTCGTATTAATCAGGTTGCAATTGAAAAGGACTGGTGGGTAACTGTGGTGCTCAACGCTCTTTTCAAATGTTCATGTGCAGATCAACTCATCTTTAAGGGAGGTACAAGTCTCAGTAAAGGATGGAATTTGATAGAAAGATTCAGTGAGGATATAGACTTATCTGTAAGCCATGAATTCTTCGGTATAGAGAAGACGACAAAGAATCAGCGTGAAAAACTTCGCAAGAAGGCACGTAGGTATTTTCTTGATACAGTTTCAGCAGAGTTGGATGAAAATCTAAAGAAACTTGGTGTGGAAGGATACCATATAGAAAATGTAGTAGAGGAAATTGATGAGGATGGTAAGGCAAGTCCCGTTGCAAGTGATAAGGATCCATCTGTCATTCTCGTTCATTATGAGTCTATGCTTGGTCATACGATAGAGTATATTCCGCCAAGAGTTAAGATAGAGATTAGTTGCTTGTCTATGAATGAACCTACGGAAGACCGTTTGATTTCATCATATATTGAGCAGACTTTCCCTGGAGAAGATGCGGCGGCTACAGCTACGGTCAGAACAGTTGTGTCTACTCGAACATTCCTAGAGAAGGCATTCCTGCTATGCGAGGAATTTCAGAAACAGACTCCTCGTCATGTCCGAATGTCTAGACATCTTTATGATCTCGAACGCTTGATGGATACAGAATTTGGCAAACAAGCCCTGCAGGATATGGACTTGTATGAGCGTATTGTTAAGCATCGTTCCATATACTATGCTGTAGGGTATGTAGATTATTCTAAGTTAATGCCGAGCGAGATTGATTTCGTTCCTAGGCAAGAGTTGATGAAGGATTATGAGGGTGATTATGCAGAGATGTGTAACCACTTTATCTATGGTCAGACTTTATCTTTCGAAAAACTTTTAGAGCGAATCAAGGAGTTGCAAGATAGGTTTAGAAAAGCCTTTTAGCGACTTTTACTCCTTAATAAAATGTTCAATATAAAAGTTGGAAGACTATAAGTGCTTGATGTTTCTTGCTTATATATAATAATGTGTAAGAAATTCCGTTATCTTATTGTGTTGAAAAGATTTATCATTATATGGATTCTGCTAGTGGGGGTGCTCGAAGTGAGGGCACAGTATGATCCTTCCTTCAGTCATTACTTTGACATGGAACCATCGTTCAATCCTGCTGCTGTGGGTAAGCAGTCGAAACTCAATGTTACGGCGGCCTACGCACTTGATATGGCTGGATTCGAACATAACCCCCGTACCTTTCAGGTGGCGGCTGACATGCCTTTCTTCCTGTTCAATCACAGGCATGGAGTAGGCTTATCGTTACAGAATGACCAGATAGGTCTTTTTACCCATCAGCGCCTGGCTTTACAGTATGCTTTGCAGAATAAACTCCTGGGTGGAACGCTGAGCGTGGGTGTACAAGGAGGTATGCTGAGTGAGAAGTTTGATGGTAGCAAGGTGGATTTGGGAGAAAGTGGTGACCCAGCCTTTTCTACTTCAGACGTAAATGGAAGCGGAATGGATTTGAGTCTGGGTCTGTATTATCAGCATAAGGCTTGGTATGTAGGACTTTCTGCCCAGCATCTTACATCGCCTACGATTAATCTAGGTGAGACCAACGAATTGAAAATAGATGCCACATATTATTTGACAGGTGGATACAATATTCGACTGAGAAATCCGTTCTTAACAATAAAGCCGTCTGTTCTTGTTACCACAGATGGTACCACATGGCGAGGCGACCTGACAGGAAGGTTAGTTTACCAATATGAGAAACGGATGTTGTATGGTGGAGTAACCTACAGTCCGGACAGATCGGTTACCGTGCTGGTAGGCGGTAGTTTTCATGGGGTAGTGCTTGGTTACAGTTACGAGGCATACACCTCTAAACTCAGTGCCGGAAATGGCAGTCATGAACTCTTTGTAGGGTATCAGACCGATATCAACCTGACCAAGAAAGGCAGAAACCGCCATCAGAGCGTCAGAATATTATAATGTAAATAGAAATAAGAACATAGTAGAATCATAAAACAATGAAGAAAAGTATATTGCTCCTTAGTGCATTCGCTATATTGCTCACCTTGAGCGGCTGCTTCGGTGCCAAGCAAGCTTCTGTTGCAGGCAGAGGTGGCGAGGTGGTTGGCGTGAGCGGCAGAAGCTTTGTAGAGCCAGCCCCTTATGGTATGGTAAAGATAAACCGTGGCTTCCTGAAAATGGGAATGGAGACCCAAGACTCACTCTGGGGAATGAAAACACCACGCAAGGATGTGTCGGTGGATGGATTCTGGATGGATGATACCGAAATCACCAATTCAGAATATAAGCAGTTTGTGGCTTATGTGCGTGATTCTATCCTTCGTACACGTCTGGCTGATCCTGCTTATGGAGGCGACGAGACTTACATGATTACTGAAGATAAGAATGGCGATCCGGTTACGCCTCATGTAAACTGGAAGAAAGCGCTTCCTAAGAAACCTAATGAGGATGAGCAGAGAGCTTTTGAAAGTTTGTATGAAACCAATCCGGTTACAGGAGAAAAACTCATCGACTGGCGCCAGCTCAACTATAAATACGAAATCTATGATTATACAGCTGCGGCTCAGCGTAAGTTCCGCCTGAATCCGCAGGAACGTACCTTCAACACCGATGTGAAGATAAATCCGGACGAGGTGGTGATGATTTCGAAAGATACCGCTTATTACGATGATGAGGGTAGAGTGGTGCGTGAGACTATCAACCGTCCGCTTTCAGGACCATGGGATTTCCTGAATACCTATATCGTGAATGTTTATCCTGACACTACCTGTTGGGTAAACGACTTCAGAAATGCAGAGAATGAAACCTATCTGAGAAGTTATTTCAGCAATCCTGCGTATAATGACTATCCGGTAGTCGGTGTTACCTGGGAACAGGCAAATGCCTTCTGCGCCTGGAGAACAGACTATCTGTTGAAGGGCTTAGGTCCTGAAGCAAGATATGTGCAGCGTTACCGTCTGCCAACCGAGGCAGAATGGGAATATGCTGCAAGAGGCAAGAACCAGAATGAATTTCCTTGGGACAATGCGGATGTGAAGAATGGGGATGGCTGTTTTTACGCCAATTTCAAACCAGACAGGGGCAACTATACCAAAGACGGCAACCTGATAACCAGCAAGGTGGCTATCTATTCGCCAAATTCTAATGGACTTTACGATATGGCTGGTAATGTGGCAGAGTGGACAAGTACCGTTTATACAGAGGCGGGTGTTGACGCAATGAGCGATTTTAACCCAACTTTACAGTATAATGCTGCCATAGAAGATCCTTACCGTTTGAAGAAGAAGAGTGTAAGAGGTGGTTCCTGGAAAGACCCTGAGTCGTTTATCCGTTCGGCATGGCGCACTTTCGAGTACCAGAATCAGCCTCGCTCATACATCGGATTCCGTTGCGTGAGAAGTCTTGCTACTACGGCAAGCGGAAAACAGAAACCATTGAAGAATAAGAATAGGAGATAAATAATATGAGCTATTATAGCAAATTCAATATCGTATACCGCTTACAGAAGTGGATGGATAGTGTGCCGGGTCAGACATTCCTTAACTATGCTTACAGTTGGGGTGCCTCTATCGTAATCGCTGGTACCCTCTTTAAGTTGACCCATCTTCCTGGTGCCAATTTCATGCTTTTCTTAGGTATGGGAACCGAGATTTTCGTGTTCTTCCTTTCTGCTTTCGACCGTCCTTTCGACAAGACTGCCGAAGGTAGAGACTTGCCTACCCATGCTACAGAGGAGTATCTGGAAGGAAAGGTATCGGCTGAAGAAATGATGACTGCCAAGAATCGTTCTGAAACCATTCAACCTCAGGTTGCTTCTCCTGTCTCTCCTGTAATGACTGCTGCGCCAGAACTGACTCCACTTAATCCTGAGGTGGTAGAAGTTCAGAACAGCTACGTAGAACAGTTGAAGAGCCTGGTAGAAACCTTGAGTAAGGTGAACGAACAGAGTAGCCGACTGACTCGTGACAGCGAGGAGATGGAGAATCTGAACCGTACCTTGACAGGTATCAGCAGGGTATACGAGATGCAGCTGAAAAGTGCCAGCCAGCAGATTGGTACCATTGACCAGATCAATGAGCAGACCAAGATGATGGCAAAGCAGATAGAACAATTGAACAAGATTTATACCCGTATGATTGATGCCATGACCATCAATATGCGTGTGGCGGCTCCTCATGTAACAAGTGAAGAGTAAAGAACGAAGAAAATAAATAGAATCAAGCAAATTTATATCCATGGCAATCAAGAAAAGACCGGTTTCGCCTCGCCAGAAGATGATTAACCTGATGTATGTCATCCTGATGGCTATGTTGGCGCTGAATACTCCTACAGATGAGGAATTCGGTGTCAAAGGCAAGTCTGTTGTCGAGAAAATCAAGAAAAGTCTTGCCGATGATGGGAAGAAATCGGATGAGGAGAAGAAAAATATAGATCTGGTAGAACTGAATGTGAATGAACTCGATGCATTCGTTATTCCAGAGAAAACAACCCTCTATGCCGGTGAACGTTTCAATTCGCATGTGGTGATGGCTGCAATAGACAGTACACAGCGCCCGGAAATCTATGTGAATGGTAGCAGGCTGAATGCCGAGAATGGCAGATACAGTTTTGTGGCAGGTGGCGTAGGTGAGCATCAGTTTGGCGGTTACATTCTGATGAGAGGCAAGAATGGCGAGATGATGCGACGCAATTTCGTTCAGAAATACACCGTATTGCCTGTTCCTAATACAGCTACCGTTGCTGCAGACCTGATGAATGTGCTCTATGCAGGCTATGCCAATCCTATCAGCATCAGCGTTCCTGGTGTTCCGGCAAATGCTATCTCTGCTTCCATGACAGGCGGTTCTTTCGTGGCTAAGGGCAATGGTCATTTCGTGGCTACACCTTCAGCGGTGGGTAAGGATGTTACCATCCATGTGACAGCCCGCGATAAGGGACAGGTGAGAAGTCTGCCTCCATTCGTATTCCATGTAAGAAAACTTCCTGACCCAACAGCTTATATTGCGATGGGTACAGACAGGTTTAGAGGTGGTGCTCTATCGAAAGGTGCTCTGATGGGTGCTCCAGGCATTCATGCAGCCATAGATGACGGACTCCTTGATATTCCGTTTAAGGTACTGGGCTTCGAAACCGTATTCTTCGATAATATGGGAAATGCCATACCTTTGGCTTCGGCAGGTTCCAATTTCTCAGAACGACAGCGCGAAGAGTTCAGAAAACTGTCAAGAAACCGACGCTTCTATATCTCGCATATCAAGGCTGTAGGTCCTGATGGAATTACCCGAAATCTGCCGGCAGCAATGGAAGTTATCGTTAGGTAAGTGAAGTAAGTGAAGAATTCAACGGCTTTACTTATCATACATCAAGTTCAAAGTTCAATGTTCAAAGTTCAATGTAATGAAAAAGATATTATTCATATTCATGCTTTTGGGAATGGTGCAGAGCATCATGGCACAGCCAGCGGCTCGCAGAAAGCAGGCTCAGCAAAAGGCACAACAGTCGAATGCTGACAATATGACCTTGCGTGCCAAACTTTATTTCCCTACAGCCATCCCGATGGATGAGGACGTGGTTTGGAGAAGAGACATCTATCGTGAACTCAATCTCACAGATGATGCCAATGCTGCCTTGTATTATCCTGTAGAGCCAACAGATGGTAAGATGAATCTCTTTACCTATATCTTTAAACTGATGTTTACGGGTAGAGTGCCTGTTTATCAGTATCGTATGGATGGTAATGAAGATTTTTCTGCCGCCAACCGTCTTACTCCGAAAGCATTCGTAGATAATTATCATATCTACTACGAGAAGACTGATAATGGAAAGGTGCATATTGATGACAGCGATATTCCGTCAGCAGAAGTGAAGGCATACTATGTGAAGGAGACTTCTTATTATGACCAGAAAACAGCTTCTTTCCATACCAAGGTATTGGCTTTGTGCCCTATCATGACCCGTAATGATGACTTTGGAGATGTAGGAAACAAGTATCCGCTTTTCTGGGTGAAGTATGATGATCTGGCTCCTTTCCTGGCTAAGCAGCAGCTGATGACCAGTAATGTGAACAATGCTGCTGTGATGAGTGCAGAAGATTATTTTACCAAGAATCTGTATCAGGGTAAAATCTACAAGACCAATAATATGCAGGGCAATACCCTGGCACAATACTGTCCTTCGGATACAGCCATGGCGAAGGAACAGAAACGTATAGAAGCTGAGTTGGCTGCCTTTGAGAAGAATATCTGGGGTAATCAGGCTCGGAAGGATTCTCTTGACAGTATTGCCAAGGCAGAAAAGAATATGGATGCCAAGACTCTGAAGAAAAGCCGTAACAGAAGAAGTGGTTCTGCATCTAAACCAGCTAAGACTTCTACTGTTAAAAAACGCAGGTCGGGGGGAAGTAACGTTTCTTCTGGTGGCTCAGCTAGGGTAACGGTTCGTAGAGAGCGTCATTAATTTATATAAGAATTAAAGTAAATATAGAATGAAGAAAGTTTTATCAGTATTAATGGTTGTAGCAGCCATGATGTTTGCTACAAATGCTAATGCCCAGATTAAGTTTGGTTTGAAGGGCGGTTTGGATGTTACTAACATGTCTTTGAGTAACGATGTATTCGATGCATCTAACAAGACAGGTTTCTTTGTTGGTCCAATGGTAAAGGTTACTATCCCTATTGTTGGCTTGAGTTTTGATGCTGCTGCCTTGTACGATCAGAAGGAAGCTAAGGTGTCTGTAAATGATGCAGAGACAACGATGACTCAGAAATCTCTTAATATCCCAGTAAACGTACGTTATGGCTTCGGTTTGAGCAGCTTGGCTAATGTTTTCGTCTTCGCTGGTCCACAGTGGGGTATCAACGTTGGCGACAAGAACTTCGAGTGGAATAAATCAGGCTGTTATTCTCTGAAGAAAACAAACTTCAGTGTAAACGTAGGTTTGGGTGTTACCCTGCTGAGCCATCTCCAGCTCTCTGCAAACTATAACATCGCTTGCGGTAAGACTGCAGATGTTACCTGGGAGGAAACAAGCGAAAAGATTGTGAATGGTAACAGTAAGAATAACAGTTGGCAGATTGCTTTGGGTTATTGGTTCTAATCTCGTAAAAGAACAGGAAAGATTATGGATGAGAACATCGTATGGTCTCGCCTAGTACATCTTAAAATATATAAAAGCAGGTATCCGATGATGGGTATCTGCTTTTTTTTTGCTAACTTTGCAAGTCGAAAGTCTGAATGGTGGATATTTCAAGGTTAAAGAATATTAGATATGAAGTATGTAGATGTGATATTACCCCTTCCGCTCGACGGAACCTTTACTTATTCTGTCCCTGATGGGATGGAAGGGAAAGTTGTGCCTGGGGTACGCTTGCTGGTTCCTCTTGGTAAAAGTAAGAAATATATCGCAATGGCTACCCGGCTGCATGATGATAAGCCTGCATTCTCCTGCAAACCAGTCGAGGCGGTACTTGACAATACGCCTTCGCTGTTGCCTCAGCAGATGAGATTGTGGCAATGGATTGGCTATTATTATATGGCTCCTTTAGGCGATGTCTATAATGCTGCTATGCCTGGTGGTCTGAAGTCTACAGAGAAATTCAAGCCCAAGATGGAACTCTATGTAGAACTTGCCAGTACATACCGTAGTGAGCAGGCACTACATGTAGCGCTCAACCTGGTGCAGAGAGCCTTGAAGCAAGCCAAAACTTTAACCACCTTTCTGAGTCTCTCGCATTGGGACAGTCTTGATGGCGATACGCCTAGGGAAGGCATAAAAAAAGTGACCAAGGAAGAACTGATGAATGAGAGCCATTGTACGGCTGCTGTTGTCAAGGCGCTTATCGACAGGGGAATTCTCTTTACTTATGAATTGGAAATAGGACGATTGAATACGAATGGAGAATCTCATCTTGACTTGATTAAACCTCTCTCCTTGGCTCAGCAAGATGCCTATAATGGTATTCTGATGCAAATGATGAAAAAGGATGTTGTATTGCTTCATGGTGTGACATCCAGCGGAAAGACGGAAATCTACATTCATCTTATCAAAAAAGCCATAGAGGAGCATAAGCAGGTGCTCTATCTTCTGCCGGAAATCGCTCTGACCGTACAAATCATGGAGCGCCTTCATAGAGTTTTCGGTGACCGACTGGGCATCTACCATTCTAAATATAGTGATGCTGAGCGTGTAGAAATCTGGCAGAAACAACTCTCTGATCAGCCCTATGATGTAATCCTGGGTGCAAGAAGTGCCGTCTTCCTGCCTTTTAAGAATTTGGGACTCGTCATCATAGACGAAGAGCACGAGACTTCCTTCAAACAACAGGATCCCGCTCCGCGCTACCATGCCAGAAGTGCTGCCATAGTGCTTGCCAAGATGTATGGGGCAAAGACATTATTGGGTACGGCTACGCCTTCGATGGAGAGTTATTATAATGCGCAGCAAGGTAAGTATGGACTGGTAGAGCTGAAGACAAGATACAAAGGTATTCAGTTGCCGGAAATTCAGGTGGTAGATGTAAAAGACTTGCGCCGCCGTAAGATGATGAGCGGTCCTTTCTCTCCACAGCTTTTGGCTGCAGTAAGAGAGGCTTTGAAGAATGGGCAACAGGCAATCCTCTTTCAGAATCGTCGCGGTTTTGCGCCGATGGTTGAATGTAAGGTATGTGGTTGGGTTCCGAAATGTAAGAACTGTGATGTCTCGCTTACGTTACATAAAAGCATTAACTTGCTGACTTGCCATTATTGTGGTTACACTTATCCGGTTCCTACGGAATGTCCTAACTGTGGCAGTACGGAAATCATGGGACGTGGTTTTGGTACCGAGAAGATAGAAGACCAGATAGCGGAAATCTTTCCGGAAGCCAAGATTGCCAGAATGGATTTGGATACAACACGTACACGAAATGCCTACGAACGTCTTATCGCAGACTTCTCTGAAGGCAGAACGAATCTTCTCATAGGCACGCAAATGGTTTCTAAGGGTCTCGATTTCGATAAGGTGAGTGTAGTAGGCATCCTGAATGCTGATTCTATGCTCAACTATCCCGATTTCCGCGCCTACGAGCATGCTTTCATGATGATGGCACAGGTGAGTGGTAGAGCTGGAAGAAAAGGTAAGCGTGGCTTGGTGATTCTACAGACCAAGAATCCTACCTTGCCGGTAATCGGGCAGGTGGTACATAATGATTATGAAGGTTTGTATCAGGGTATTCTGGAGGAGAGAAGAACTTTTCATTATCCACCTTTCTTCCACCTGATTAATGTGTATGTAAAACATAAATATGATAAGGTATGCGAACAGGCTAGCCATGAGCTCAGCAAAACGCTGAGAAGCTGGTTTGGCGAGCGTGTGTTGGGACCCGATAAACCTGCTGTGGCAAGGGTTAAGACGATGAACATTCGAAAGATTGTTATCAAACTGGAAAATGGTATTGATCAGCAGAAGGTAAGAGAATATCTGAAGTTTGCTCAGCAACAGATGGGAAAGGATCCGAGATATGGAGCTCTGCAGATTTATTATGATGTAGACCCGTTGTAGTCTCCTGGACATCCTTTTCTCTGGCAGAATGGAAGAAAATAAGATTGGTAAATAAAATGAAAAAGGCTATCCGTTACTTGTTGCAAGAACGGGTAGCCTTTTAATTATGATAATTGTAGTTATGTTTAGAAGTTGATGTCGAGACCTACTGCGAATACGTTGTTGTTACGTGTGTAGTCTGAACTGTAGGTCTTTCCTGTTAGTTCTACATTCTCTGAAGTCTTCTTGTGCTGATAGAAGGTGTGGAAGTAAGCTACGTTCAGATCCATCTTCTTGTTGATGTGGTATACACCACCAACTGCTACAGAGTTTGAACTGACAACGAATGATTTGTCGTCCATGTATCTTTTTGAAGCTGGTGTGTCAAGGTTCTCTTCAGGCAAACCATAGTTGGTGTTCTGCCAACCTGTACTCAAGGTAATCTTCTTGTTTACGTCTACCTCTACACCTGCGTTGTACTCTAATGTACCGCGCTTTAACTTCTCCTGTCGGTTGTTGTAAGATGTAGCGTGCTTGTCATCGAACCAGTGGAAACCTACGTTTACTCTAACTGCATCGACAGGGCTATAGCCAACACCGAGTGCCAGATAAGCAGGAATATCACCCGCAATCTTCTTGCCATCTTCGTATTCGCCGATAGCTTTTTCGAGCTTGGTGTCGAACTCGGTCTTCAACTGTCCCATGGCTCTCTGAATATCTGGGTTGCCGATGATGGCATTTGCAGCAGTCTCTGGTACACCACCTGCAATGTAGGCGTTGCGGAGGTTGTCTGGAAGGTTACCGATACTTGGTACCTGGTTTACTGACTTGTTCTTCAAACGGATACGAGTCTTGAACTCATACTTGGCAGCGAAGTTCCATTTGCCAGTTTTGAAATCAACACCGATGATAGGGGTGAAGCCCACACCGCTCTGGTCACAGCTCAACTCGATATTGGCAGCTTTCTCCTTAGTTGGGTCAAGTACCATATAGAGAGGCATTGCGCCAACTTTGATGTTCTCTACATAACCATAGTAGTTGGTAGAAGCATAGACACCACGTACGCCTGCGAATGCACTGAAGTTGTCGCTGAACTTATAAGCTGCACCCAGAGAGAGACCATAGTAGTACTGGCGGCCGTGCATATAACTGTTGTAGCTATACTTACCTTCCTTTCCGAATTTATCATTGTTGGTGAAAACAGCTGGTACACGATACTGTGCTGCAACCTGGTCTACAGCACCAGCCAACTGGCAAGCTGCCAAAGCTGTCTCAGCTACGATCTTTTCGAAAGAGCCCAGACCATTATCGAAGGTACACTTGCCGCCACCACCTGTGAGGGCGAAGCTAGCCTGAAGTGACCATCTACCTTTATTATAAGCATACTGGAATGAAGGGATGACAGGCGCAAAAGCCTCACCCTTGAATGTACGAGGAGTAATCGGATTGTTCACGTTGTTTGTGAACAATGCATAATCATTTTCTATGCTACGTGTCTGGTATGCCAACTGCCAGTTGATGGCGAGATGGTGACCTTCACCCATGAATACAACTCCGGCTGGATTATAATAAACGCCGTCGATACCAATTGAAGCCTCACGGCTCATCATTCTGTTGAATGCTACATGCTGGTTGGTATTGGTGAGCAAACCGCCTGCAAAAGATGGGGTTGCACAAGCCATCGCAATGGCTAAACTAACTAATTTTAGTTTCTTCATCTTAATAATATTAAATAAAAACGTCCGCAAAGGTAATTATAATGTTCTATTTCGCTATTGGTTTTATTAAATATTTAAAGCATATTAACGCAAAAAGCCCTTTCTCTTGCACAGATTTTAAAAACTGTGCAAGAAAAAGGACTATTATTGGTTATGTTTTACCTTTTTGTATATCCGTTTTTACGCTTTACGGCATAAGAACTTCACGAATTGTATCTTTACTCTTGTTCTTTAGACTCCTGACTCGTCTTTTTACCGGCATTCTGTCTTACGTTCAAGTGAGGATACGAAATACGGGTATGGTAAATAGCCTTGAGTCGTTCTATGAGTACCTGCTTAGCGAGAGCGGTGTCTCGGAACGTGATAGGGCACTCCTTGAAGAAACCATCTGCCACCTGTCCGTCGATGAGTTTATTGACGAGGTTACTGATGCTTTCTTCAGTATATTCGTTCAGAGAGCGCGAAGCCGCTTCAACCGTATCTGCCATCATCAGGATGGCCTGTTCGCGGGTAAATGGGTTCGGACCAGGATATTGGAACTGTGACTTGTCAATCACCTCTGTAGGGTGGGCATTACAGTAATTAATATAGAAATACTTGGTGATGCCCGTTCCGTGATGAGTAGTGATGAAATCCTTTATGATGCCTGGCAGACCAACCTTCTCTGCCATCTTCAGACCTTCTGAAACATGGCTTATGATAATCTGTGCGCTCTCAAGGTCGCTTAACTGGTCGTGAGGATTAACGCCCGCCTGATTCTCTGTGAAGAAAACAGGGTTAGTCATCTTACCGATATCATGATAGAGTGCTCCGGTACGTACCAGAAGACTGTTGGCTCTGATGCGGTTGGCAATCTCTGCTGCCAGGTTACCTACGGTGATAGAATGCTGGAAGGTGCCTGGAGCAATCTCACTCAGGTTGCGAAGTAATCCCTTGTTGGTATTTGACAACTCGAAAAGTGTAACATTAGATGTAAATCCAAACATCTTTTCTATAATGTACATGAGCGGATAAGAGAGTAGCAGGAAGATGCCGTTTACGGTAAAGTAGGTATACATGCTGGCATCTACGTTGAACACCTGGTTGTCCTGCATCAGCTGAAGGGCAAGATATACTACACTGCTGGCTATAGTTACCAACAGGGCTGTGATGAATATCTGCGAGCGCTTGCTGAGTTCACGCAAACTGTAAATAGCAACAAGACCAGCTACCAGCTGTACGATGATAAACTCGTACTGGTACTTTACTGCTGCTGCACAAATGAGAATCATCGTAACGTGGCTGATAAAGGCTGTACGCGAGTCCATAAACACACGTACGAAGATAGGTGCCATGGCAAATGGGATGATATAGACACTGAAGAAATTGTGTTTCATCATGAGTGACACAAAGATAGGGAACAGCGTAATCATCGCATAAAGCATGGTAATGCTGCGCGGCTTATCAAAATAGTCTTTTCTGAAAAGTGAGAGATAAGAGGTAAACAGCATGACAAGAATGAAGATAAACAGTACCTGTCCGATGATAGTGGTTGTCAGTTCTTCCTGGGTAGAGCTGCGGCGCTTCATCTCCTTATCGAATGAATTGAGCACCCGATAGGTATTGTTTGTAATCACTTCACCACGATCCACAATCTTCTGACCGCTCATCACCATTCCGCTTGCCAGTGGAATGCTGCTCATCATGTCGGCTTTCTCTGCCTCGCTTCTTTCCTTATCATATATGACGTTAGCTTCAACATAATTGTTAAGGTTGCAACGGGATAAAAGCTGTCGCTGAGTTGCCAGTTTCTCATCGTAGAAGATGCGTTCGTAAGCGGCAATAGTAGAGTAGAACGAACCGATAGGTACGCTCTTCACATTCTTTCCGTTGATAATTCGTATCATACTGGTAGAATCTTTGTAGATACGATTATATTCCGTGGTAGCGATGATGCCGGTCTGATAAAGACGCTGAAGCTGGTGGGCTATGAGTCCCACATATTCTTTTGGCAAACCTGGTACACCTTGGCTGAAGTCGTGCAGGAAACGGCTCACCTGTTCGCTGCCGATGGATTCATTGACAGTATAATAAGGTTGGAACTGCTTCATCAGCGAATCCTGTTCACGCTTGATGGCTTCATCGGTCTTATAGATCGGAAAGTCAAATTTTGCGATGACGGAACCATACATCCATGGCTTTCCAACATCGTACCGGAACATCCTTCCTTCGTTGCGAGGAAGGAACCAAACAATGATAGCAACGGTAATTAATATCAAAACCGTTTTTGTGGCGAAATTGCGCCAATAGTTCTCTTCTGGGTTGTTAAATATGCTCATTTTCCTACTTTTTTCTTACTTATTTCGTTTTACAGTGCGAAAATACGAAAAAAAACGGCTATAATCGCAAAAAAAGATGTAAATTTGCAGAAAAATTTGAAAATAGCTATAAAAAGACATGGCAGATAGAAAAGTAAGGGTGCGTTTTGCCCCTAGTCCAACGGGTGCATTGCACATTGGCGGTGTTCGTACCGCTCTGTATAATTATTTGTTTGCTCGCCAACATGGAGGTGAGCTGGTGTTCCGTATTGAGGATACAGATTCTCATCGTTTCGTGCCTGGAGCCGAAGAATATATCCTGGAATCTTTCAAGTGGCTGGGTATCCAGTTTGACGAGGGTGTAAGTTTCGGTGGAGAGCATGGACCTTATCGCCAGAGTGAACGTCGTGATATCTATAAGCAGTATGTTCAGCAGCTTCTGGATAATGATAAGGCGTATATTGCTTTTGATACTCCTGAGGAGTTGGAAGCAAAACGTGCCGAAATCCAGAATTTCCAGTATGATGCTCATACTCGTATGCAGATGCGCAACTCTCTGACTCTTTCTAAGGAAGAGGTTGATAAGCTGATTGCTGACGGAAAGCAGTATACTGTACGTTTCAAGATTGAACCGGGACAGGAAATTCATGTGAACGATATGATTCGTGGTGACGTGAAGGTAATGAGTGATATCCTGGATGATAAGGTACTTTATAAGAGTGCTGATGAATTGCCAACTTATCACCTGGCAAATATCGTAGACGACCACCTGATGGAAATCTCTCATGTAATCCGCGGTGAGGAGTGGTTGCCTAGTGCGCCTTTGCACGTACTTCTTTATAAGGCTTTCGGTTGGGAAGATACCATGCCTCGTTTTGCGCATCTTCCTTTGCTTCTTAAGCCTGAAGGTAAAGGTAAACTGAGTAAGCGTGATGGCGACCGCCTCGGTTTCCCTGTATTCCCGCTGGAGTGGCATGATCCTAAGACTGGCGAGGTTTCTTCCGGTTATCGTGAGAGTGGCTACTTCCCAGAGGCTGTAGTCAACTTCCTGGCGCTCCTCGGCTGGAATCCTGGTACAGAACAGGAAATCTTCTCTCTTGATGAACTGGTGAAGGCTTTTGATATTTCACGTTGCTCTAAGGCTGGTGCCAAGTTCGACTTCAAGAAGGGAATCTGGTTCAACCACGAATACATTCTGATGAAGAGCGATGATGAAATAGCTAACCTCTTTGCCCCTATTGTTGCCAACAATGGTGTAGAGGAAACTCTGGACCGCGTAAAGCAGGTGGTACACATGATGAAGGATCGTGTGAACTTTGTCTATGAACTGTGGCCATTGTGTTCTTTCTTCTTTATTGCTCCTACAGAGTATGATGCTAAGACAGCCAAGAAGCGCTGGAAGGAATATTCTGCACAGCAGATGACAGAACTTGCTGATGTGCTTGAAGGTATTGAGGATTTCTCTATCGAAGGTCAGGAACCTGTCGTGATGAAATGGGTAGAGGATAAGGGCTACAAACTGGGTGATGTGATGAACGCATTCCGTCTGACTCTTGTAGGTGAGGGTAAGGGCCCGGGTATGTTCGATATCTCTGCCTTCCTTGGCAAGGAGGAAACTCTGCGCCGTCTTCGCAAGGCAATCGAAGTTTTGGGTTAATTCACAATAATTTCTCTCTGAATGGCTTTCTGCAGCATGTTGCTGAAGGCTATTCAGAGAGTTCACGTATTTATAGATAGTAACCAATATAAAGAAATATCATGATCTATAATATCGTAATATATTTCGTCCTTTGGGGCATAGCCATTGCAAGTCTGTTTAATGAAAAGGTGCGCAAGATGTGGCGAGGTGAGCGTGAGGCTTTCAAAATATTGAAGCAGAAGGTGGATCCTAACGCTAAGTACATTTGGTTTCATGCTGCATCGCTCGGTGAGTTTGAACAGGGACGACCTTTGATGGAACGTATCCGCAAGGACTATCCTCAGTATAAGATCCTGCTTACCTTCTATTCTCCTTCAGGTTATGAGGTGCGCAAGAACTATGAGGGAGCTGACATCATCTGTTATATGCCGGTGGATACTCGGTTGAACGCCATCCGTTTCCTTAGACTGGTACGTCCTGTGATGGCTTTCTTCATCAAGTATGAGTTCTGGTCTAATTTCCTTCATATCCTGAAACATCGCAACATTCCTACTTATAGCGTGAGCAGTATCTTCCGCGAGGATCAGGTGTTCTTCAAATGGTATGGCAGAAGCTATGCTGGAGTGCTGAAGTGCTTTACCCGTTTCTTCGTGCAGAACGAAGAGAGTAAGCGATTGCTCGAAGGTATCGGCATCACGGCTTTGGATGTGGTAGGAGATACCCGTTTCGACCGTGTTCTCCAGATAAAGGAGGCTGCCAAGCAATTGCCGATTTGCGAGGCTTTCAGAACAGGAGTAGCTTCATCTCAGTCTGCGGATGTACCTCATCATGATTTCAAGGTATTTGTTGCCGGTAGCTCTTGGCCACCAGATGAGAATATCTTTATACCTTTCTTTAATGAGCATAAGGATTGGCGCCTGCTGATTGCTCCTCATGTCATCGCTGAAGAGCATCTGAAGTTGATTCTTTCTCTGATAAAGGGCAAGAAGGTAGTGCGCTATACTCAAACTACTCCTGAAGAAGCTGCGGAGGCTGATGTCTTGATCATCGATTGTTTCGGATTGTTGAGCAGTATGTACAACTATGGTGATGTGGCTTATATCGGTGGCGGCTTTGGTGTAGGTATTCATAACACCTTGGAGGCTGCCGTATGGAATATGCCGGTTATCTTTGGTCCGAACAACAAAAAGTTTCAGGAGGCTCAGGGCTTGCTGAAATCGGGTGGAGGTTTTGAAATCAATACATATGAGGATTTCTCAGGTTTGATGAGTTCTCTGATGAATGATGAGACCTTCCTGAAACAGGCTGGCGATAAGGCTGGCGCCTTCGTGGCTCATTTGGCAGGCGCTACTGATAAGGTCTTGGCAAGTGTAAAGTTGTAATAGCTTCATTATATACATATATAAAAAGGTCTCATGAATGTTTTTCTTCATGAGACCTTTTCTTGAATATGTATGTGCCGTAAACCAGGCATCCTGCCTTTATTTGATAATGCGGTAGTAATCCTCTTTTCTTGGTTTTACGGTATGAGGATGCGCAGAAGCATAACCCAAGGCTAAGGCTCCTACTCCCATCAAACCTTCTGGAAGATTCCAGTCTTTCATCAACTTCTTGCCTTCTTCTGATGCAAACATGCCGTCTTCACGGTTAATCCAGCAAGATGCAAGGCCGATAGAGTGGGCAGCAAGCATCATATTGCCTAAGATAAGGCTGCCATCTTTCACACCGTTAACGTTGCTTTCTGGTGCCAGAACGATAACGATGGTTGGCGCCCCATAGTAAGGATCGCTTTCTACACCCATGATTTCTGCGTTCATCTTGCGAAGCTGGGCGCAAATCTCAGGATTCTGAACGGCAATGATGAAAGGCTCCTGGGTTCCATGACCTGTTGCTGCCCATGTGCCGGCTTCCAATACCGTCTTCAACTCTTCGTTGGTAATCTGATCTGCCTTGAAGCGACGAAAACTTCTTCTCTCCTTAATGGCTTTTAAAACTTCATTTTCCATCTTATCTTGTTTTAAACATTTTATTTAGAAATCTTTTCTCTTTCTTCGCTCTTTTATGCAGGGCATCCGCTTAAATCCTCTTCATCCATATACTGGCTGAGAACCCGAGCAATGCGAATCAGACCCTGCATCAGGGTCTTGCGAGGACAGGCGATGTTGAGGCGCAGGTAGCCCTGACCAGCCTTTCTGCCATACATCGTACCACTGTTGACGAATACCTTGCCATCGTTCATCAGCTTCTCATAAGCCTCATCGCTTGACAGTTCGAAAGGCAGGATATCGAGCCATACCAGGTAGGTGCCTTCAAGGCGGGTAACGCGAACTTGTGGCAATTCGGTATTGAAGAATTCCTTTACTGCCTGATAGTTCTCGTAGAGATATTGGTTCAATTCATCCAACCATTCTTCTCCCTCATTGTAAGCTGCCTGTAGGGCGATAACGCCGAATGGGTTTACGTCACAAACCTCGTTGATGTTGATGGCGCGGTTGATGCGGCGGCGCAATGTTGCATCCGGACAGATAATGTTGGCTATCTGAAGTCCTGCAATATTGAATGACTTTGATGGAGAATTCAATACTACGCAGTTGTCACGGCAAGCTTCGCTGATGCTGGCAAATGGAGTATACTGATAGCCTGGCATGATGAGCTCGCAATGAATTTCATCTGCGATGACCTTTACCCCGTGCTTGAGACAGATGTCGTTCATTCGCTCAAGTTCCTCTTTCTTCCACACTCTTCCGGCTGGATTGTGAGGATTGCAGAGGATGAAGGCTGTGGTCTTCTCATCGGCACATTTACGCTCGAAGTCTTCGAAATCTATCTCATAAGTGCAGTTGCCCACACGTTTCAGTTCGTTTTCTACTACTTCGCAGCCGCTGTTTGTAATGCAGGAGAAGAAGCAGTTGTAGACAGGTGTCTGTACCAATACCTTTTCGCCAGGCATGCAGATGGCTTTCAGACAGCAAGAAATGGCTGGTACAACGCCTGAAGTATAGAGAATCCAGTCTTTCTCTATCTTCCACTGGTGGCGGCGGGAGAACCAGCTGATGATAGCCTCGTAATAAGAATCAGGTACGAGGGTATAGCCGAAGATGCCATGAGCTACGCGCTTCTGCAGGGCTTCGATGATGCAGGGAGCAGTCTGGAAATCCATATCTGCTACCCACATCGGAATAACGCCGTCTTCCTTCACCAAATCCCATTTGTATGAGTTGGTTCCACGACGTTCGATGATTTCATCAAAATTGTATTTCATATTTGTTTTCTATCTATGTTGTTTCTTCTATCTATATAGGATAAATCTCTTATTTATATAGGATGATTCTCTTTTTCTCCTAATTGAAATCTTCGTTCATAGACTTTGAATCTCCGTTCAAAGACATTGAACGTACATTCAAAGCTTTTGAACGGCCGTTCAGTGTCTATGAACGGAGATTTCAGTTAAGTGTAAGAATAATTAGTTATGGGAACAATAAGTAATTTACTTGATTGTTGTCATTTCTGTAATTACCTCTTAAACTATTTCGATTTATCTGTGATTTCACATGCACCCTTTGGCGCTTTGGCAAACTCAGTATATGTTACGCTTCCCACTTCGTCTGCCTCGATTCTTCCGGAGATAGGGTTCTTGATATTGGTGATACTTCCCTTAATCTGTGCATCGATGTTGGTGCAATCCTCGAAGGCACGGTCGCATTCCTTATCAAAGGTGCAATCCTCCAGAGTTACATGGTCCATATAGCAGAGAGGCTGCTCGCCGCTGATGTGGCAACGTACGAACTTGATGTTCTTGCTGTGCCAGGCCAGATACTCACCATTCAGTTCCGAATCATAGACGGTTACATTCTCGCATTCCCAGAAACTGTCCTTGGTTGTAATCTTTGCGTTGTGAATCTCCACATTTCTGCAGTATTGGAATACATATTTAGAGTCGCTCTCAAGTCCGTCTACATAGATATTCTTGGAGAACATGAATGGATAGGTGCCATCGTGGAGCTTTACGTTCTTCAGTTTCAAGCCATCTACCTTCCAGAAAGTCTCATCAGCATCTGTGATGTTGACGTTCTCCAAATCCAGATTCTTCATTTCGCGGAAGAACTTAGGCCCATCGATGGTGCAGTCTTTCATCACCATATTATCACTATACCAGATGGCCGAACGGCTTTCTGGGGCGAAGTAGCAGTCTGTGATAAGGGAACCGTCCACATGCCACCAAGGGTATTTGCCATAAAACTTGGAATGGTGGCATTCTATGTTTTGGCAGCACTTGATGCCCGATTCGCCATCTGTAATCGTAATATCTTCTAAACGCACATCGTGAGCACCGAAAAGAGGGCGCTCGCCCCCGAATGATTTGTTCTTTATCAATTCCATAATTTTCTATTATCCTTTTTTATTTGTTATTTCTGTGTGCAAAATTACAAAAATAATACCAAACTCGTATAACCTGATTTACAGAAAAATGTAACGATATGGCGTATTTGGGGATAAATGGTCGCTACAGGGGAAAAATAAATGAAAAAAGGCTGAATCATGAAGCATTTTCACGATTCAGCCCTTATCGAGTTAACTTCTAAAAATCCGAAGCGGAGAATTACAAGTTAGGGTTCATCTCTTTCCACTCAGCTACTGGAGGAACGATGCCAAGCTCTACGATCTCATCGCGCATCTTGCAGAGGTGCTCGTAAGACTTCTGGAGGCTAGCGAGCTCTTCCTCAGTACCTGTAGGCTCTGTGAAGTGAATACCAGTCTTGTCGATAGTAGTAGGCATAGCCATCATTACGTTCTTGAAACCGAGCTTGTCGTGGTTTACATAGCAACCTGCTGGCAATGTGAACTTCTCGCCACCCATAGCAGCCTCGATCATCTTAACTGCGTTGTAAGCTGGGCTCTGGAATGAAGAACGGCCGCGGAGCTTGATGATGTTAGAACCACCCTGTACTGTGTGGTGCTTGATCTCTTCCCAACGCTCGTCAGAAAGACCCATCTCTGCCAATGGCTTGCCGTCAACCTTAACCTGAGAAGCAAATACAGCCATCTGCTCGCCGTGACCACCATAAGTGTGAGCGCCAGTAACCTTATCCTGCTGTACACCGAACTCGAGGGCCAAAGCCTGCTGCAGACGAGTAGAATCGAGAGCTGCGAGTGATGTCAACTGGTTTGGCTTCAAACCTGAGTGGATAAGTGCAGTAAGAGCTGTAACGTCAGCTGGGTTGAAGATAACAACTACGTGCTCAACCTCTGGGCAGTACTTCTTGATGTTGTCACCAAATTCAGCAGCAATCTTGCAGTTGCCCTTAAGAAGATCCTCACGAGTCATACCCTCCTTACGAGGAGCACCACCAGAAGAAATAATATATTTAGCACCAGTGAAAGCCTCCTCTGGGTTAACAGTATAAGTTACGTTAACACCTGGGAATGCGCACTGCTGAATCTCATCGAATACACCATGTACACCTGGCTCGAAGATATCATAAAGACAGATGTTTGGAGTAAGACCGAGCATCAAAGCGCTCTGTACCATGTTAGAACCGATCATACCGCCTGCACCGACGATAACGAGTTTGTCATTTGTTAAAAAATTCATAACTACAATTCTTATTTAAATGTTTATAATCTTTTTCTCCTGAAAAATAGCGGAATGTATCTGGAATAAAGTTTGTAAAACTCCTTCTTTTTACTTTCCGACCGCAAAATTAATAAAAAGTAATGTAAATCGTGCATATTTTTGCGCTTAAATTTGTTGTTAATTCTTAAAAATGTTATCTTTGTAATCTCTAATTAGCAAAATGCATTATTTGGAGTTAAGTTAAACATTAAATTGCATAACAATTATGAATGAAATCGAATTACGTTTAGCTAGATTGAGGGAGTTGATGAAGCGTGAACATCTTTCTGCTTTCATCTTCCCTAGTACAGATGCTCATCAGAGCGAGTATGTTGCCGACCATTGGCGAGGAAGAGAGTGGATCTCTGGTTTTAACGGGTCGGCTGGTACTGCTGTCGTTACAATGAAATCGGCTGCTTTATGGACTGATTCCCGCTACTTCCTGGCTGCGGAAGAACAGTTGGAAGGTACTGAATATCAGCTGATGAGGCTGAAAATGGAAGGTACGCCTACTATCGCAGAATGGTTGGGAAAAGAATTGCAGGATGTACAATCTCCTGAGGTTGGACTTGATGGCATGGTCAACTCTTATAATTATGTTAAAGATTTAAGCTATTCTCTCCGTAAACTCGGTGGAATTACGCTTAGAACTAATTTGGACCCTTTGGAACAGATTTGGGAGAATCGTCCTTCGCTTCCTGCAAATCCTGTAGAAATTCAACCATTGGAATATGCTGGAGAGACGCTAGCCTCTAAAGTGGCCCGTATCCGTAAGTCTTTGAGAGAACTTCATGCTGATGGTATGCTCGTTTCTGCTTTGGATGATATTGCCTGGACTTTGAATCTTCGTGGTACAGATGTTCATTGCAATCCTGTATTTGTAAGTTATTTGTTGATTGAGAGCGATAAAGTTTCGCTTTTCGTGGATGATAATAAATTATCTCCTGAAGTAAAACAGTATCTTCAAGACAATCAGGTTTCTCTCTATAAATATAATAAGGTGGAAAAATGCCTTGAATCATATTCGGAATATAATATCCTGTTAGATGGAGATGAAACGAGCTATTATCTGTGGAAAGCTGTAAAATGCCAGGAAATTGTTGCTGCAGGTTCTCCTATTCCGGCTATGAAGGCTGTGAAAAATAAAGCAGAAATAGAGGGATACCGTAGTGCGATGCTTAAAGATGGTGTTGCTATGGTTAAGTTCTTGAAGTGGCTGAAACCTGCTGTTGAGGCTGGCGGACAAACTGAAATTTCCATTGATGAGAAATTAACATCGCTACGTGCCGAACATAAACTGTTCAGAGATATTTCTTTTGATACGATTGCCGGCTATGCGCAGCATGGAGCAATAGTCCATTATGAGGCAACTCCTGAAACAGATGTCGTTCTGAAACCGGAAGGTTTGATTCTGATAGACTCTGGAGCTCAATACCAGGATGGTACTACAGATATTACCCGTACCATAGCCTTGGGGGCCTTATCTGAAGAGATGAAGCATATTTATACCTTGGTTCTGAAAGCGCATATTCAGTTGGAATTGGTTAAATTCCCCGATGGTGCATCAGGAACACAGTTGGATGCTGTAGGAAGAGAGTGTATGTGGCGTGAAGGATATAATTTCTTGCATGGTACAGGTCATGGAGTAGGTTCGTATCTCTGTGTGCACGAAGGCCCTCATCAAATAAGAATGGAGTGGATGCCTACACCTTTGAGAGCTGGAATGACCTTGACTGATGAGCCTGGTTTGTATCTGGCAGGTAAGTTTGGCGTAAGAATAGAAAATACGGTGCTGATTTCAGACTACATGTCTACTGAGTTCGGTAAATTCCTGCAGATAGAGCCTCTTACTCTTTGTCCTATAGATACCACTCCTATAGATGTTGATATGTTGTTGCCTGAAGAGATTGACTGGCTCAATGCTTATCATCATTCAGTTTATGAAAAATTGTCTCCTTTCCTTGATGAAGAGGAGAAAATATGGCTTGAAAATGCTACAAAACCCATAAAATGAACATTTTAGAGTAAAAAGTTGAAGAAAAACTTGGTAGTTTGATAAAATAGATGTAATTTTGCACCCGCAAATTGTGGCATTGCCATATTTCGCATTGAATAACATAAGTTTAACATAATAAATTAAAAGCAAAAAAATGATTATTGTACCAGTTAAAGACGGTGAGAACATCGAGAGAGCTCTCAAGAAGTTTAAGAGAAAATTCGAAAAGACAGGTGTTGTTAAGGAGCTTCGTGCTCGTCAGCAGTATGACAAGCCTTCTGTTTTGAAGCGTCTCAAGATGGAACACGCCATCTACGTACAGCAGTTGCGTGCAAACGAGGAATAAAAGTAAAAAATCCTCAAAAAATTTGGTAGTTTAAAATAATTTTCGTAACTTCGTTGCCGAAATGAAAAAGGTACGACGTTATGTTGAGTATAGATAAGTTCTTGGAATATTTGCGCTCTGAACTGAACAGGTCGCAGAGGACGGTAGAAAACTATCGCGAAGATTTGAAACTCTTTGAGCAGTATGCTAGGAACTTGTCTGAATCCTTCACTTGGGAATCTGTTGATTCTGATATGATTCGCAACTGGATGGAGCATATGATAGATGCAGGAAATAAGGCAACCTCGGTTAATCGCCGGTTGAGTGCTTTGAAAATGTTCTATCGGTTTGCTTTAGTCAGACATTATGTGGAGTCGGATCCTGCTCATAGCCTCAAAGGACCAAAGGAAAGTAGACCGCTACCTCAATTCTTGAAAGAAAATGAGATGGATGAGTTGCTTGACAGGAAAATGTGGGGCGATGATTATAATAATGTACGCGCACGTACTATTATAATATTGTTCTATGAGACGGGGATGCGATTGTCAGAGTTGATAGGACTTGATGTTGACGATGTGAACTTTATCAAAAAAGAGATAAAGATTACGGGTAAGGGAAATAAACAACGTATAGTTCCTTTTGGTGACGAGCTTAAAAATACTCTTTCAGAATATTTGGCTCTAAGAGCACAAAGGGTGATGGCTAAGTCTGGAGCTCTTTTGCTTGCGGATAGGGGCGGACGGATGAGTCCGGTTCAAGTCAGAGAAATCGTGAAGGAGAACCTCGCAAGGGTTTGCTCGTTGAAAAAGAAAAGTCCGCACGTGTTGAGGCATACGTTTGCTACTGCAATGTTGAATCATGGTGCAGGAATTGAAAGTTTGAAAAGACTGTTAGGACATGCGAAACTCTCGACGACCGAGATTTATACGCATACAACGTTTGAACAGTTGAAACGAGTTTATATTGAAGCCCATCCTCGGGCGTAACCTTTTAAAAAATGGAGGTAACTATGGAAATTAAGATTCAGTCGATTCACTTCGACGCTACCGAGAAGTTACAGGCGTTTATCGAAAAGAAAGTCGCCAAGTTAGAAAAAACTTTTGAAGATATACAGAAAGTAGAGGTGCAATTAAAGGTCGTGAAGCCTGCTACTGCCTTGAATAAGGAAGTTCATCTGGAAGTTGCTGTCCCTGGAACCAAGTTGTTCGTAGAAAAGACATGTGACACTTTTGAGGAAGGAATTGACCAGGCAGTGGACTCAATGAAGGTTCAATTGACCAAATTTAAAGAAAAATCAAGGAATCGATAAAAAAAAACTCGAAAAAATTTTGTTGATTCAAAAAATAGTTGTATCTTTGCAGCCGTTTTCCGGTAGATGGAAATTTAGCCGTATTGCGGCTGTAAAGACTGCCTCTTTAGCTCAGTTGGCCAGAGCACGTGATTTGTAATCTCGGGGTCGTTGGTTCGAATCCGACAAGAGGCTCAGAAAAAGAAAAGTTTGGGTAGTTACCAGAGTGGCCAAATGGGGCAGACTGTAAATCTGCTGGCTATGCCTTCGGTGGTTCGAATCCATCACTACCCACTTTCTTTGATAAGCGGAAATAGCTCAGTTGATAGAGCACTAGCCTTCCAAGCTGGGGGTCGCGGGTTTGAGCCCCGTTTTCCGCTCAATTTATTAACTTGCTGTAATAGCTCAGTGGTAGAGCACTTCCTTGGTAAGGAAGAGGTCCTGAGTTCAACTCTCAGTTACAGCTCTATCGTTCTAGATGCTTAGGATGGTAGAGGAACAGATTATTCATTTATATAAATAAAAAGAAAAGCTATGGCTAAAGAAGAATTCGTGCGTACCAAACCGCATGTTAACATTGGTACAATTGGTCATGTTGACCATGGTAAGACTACTCTGACCGCTGCTATCTCTAAGGTATTGAACGAGAAGCTCGGTACATCTGAGGCAGTTAAGTCATTCGATCAGATTGATAATGCTCCTGAGGAGAAAGAGCGTGGTATCACTATCAACTCTGCTCACATCGAGTATGAGACAGCAAAGCGTCACTATGCACACGTTGACTGTCCTGGACACGCTGACTATGTAAAGAACATGGTTACTGGTGCTGCTCAGATGGATGGTGCTATCTTGGTAGTTGCTGCTACTGATGGTCCTATGCCACAGACACGTGAGCACGTACTTCTTGCACGTCAGGTAAACGTACCTCGCTTGGTTGTTTTCTTGAATAAGTGCGATATGGTTGACGATGAGGAGATGCTCGAACTCGTTGAAATGGAAGTTCATGAAATCCTCGAGCAGTATGGTTACGAAGAGGATACTCCTATCATCCGTGGTTCTGCTCTCGGTGCTTTGAATGGTGTTGAGAAGTGGGTTAAGTCTGTTGAGACTTTGATGGATACAGTTGACGAGTGGATTCAGGAGCCTGAGCGTGAGGTTGATAAGCCATTCTTGATGCCTATCGAGGACGTATTCTCAATCACAGGTCGTGGTACTGTTGCTACTGGTCGTATCGAGACTGGTCGTTGCAAGGTAGGTGACGAAGTTCAGTTGCTCGGTCTTGGTGAGGATAAGAAGTCTGTCATCACTGGTGTTGAGATGTTCCGCAAGGTACTCGCTGAGGGTGAGGCAGGTGATAACGTAGGTTTGCTCCTCCGTGGTATTGATAAGGCAGAAGTTAAGCGTGGTATGGTAGTTGTGCACCCAGGTGCTATTACTCCTCACGATCACTTCAAGGCTTCTATCTATGTATTGAAGAAGGAAGAGGGTGGACGTCATACTCCATTCGGTAACAAGTATCGTCCTCAGTTCTATCTCCGTACTATGGACTGTACAGGTGAAATCAAGCTTCCAGAGGGAGTTGAGATGGTAATGCCTGGTGATAACGTAGAGATTGAGGTAGAGTTGATCTACAAGGTTGCTTTGAACGAGGGTCTTCGTTTCGCTATCCGTGAGGGTGGTCGTACAGTAGGTTCTGGTCAGATTACAGCAATTCTCGACGATATCAAGTAATTTAGATTTATCTAATTTGCTATATATATCAGACTCCCCTCCTAAGGGAGCGGGAGTCTTTCTACGGGTTTAGCTCAGTTGGTAGAGCACTGGTCTCCAAAACCAGGTGTCGAGGGTTCGAGCCCTTCAACCCGTGCTAAATAGAAGATAATATGAATAAAATAGTAAATTATTGCAAGGCATGTTACGATGAACTTGCGCATAAGACTACTTGGCCATCACGTGCCGAACTTACTCATAGTGCAATGGTTGTATTATCTGCTTCCCTAGTCATTGCACTTGTTGTGTTCGCGATGGATTCTATTTTCAAAGCCTTTATGGGTGTAGTTTATCCAGGTTAATTTTTTAAGGAAATGGCAGACGCAGGAAATAAATGGTATGTGCTTAAAGCCGTTAGTGGTAAAGAAGCTAAGGTGAAAGAATACATCGAAGCTGAAATGAAGCACAATGACTTACTGGCAGCAAATGTTTCTCAGGTGTTGATTCCAGTTGAGAAGCATGCAACTGTGCGTAATGGAAAAAGAGTCGTTAAAGAAAAGGTCTCTCTTCCAGGTTATGTTTTTGTGGAGGCCAAACTGAAGGGTGATGTAGCGCATACGTTGCGTTTCCTCCCTAATGTTTTGGGTTTCCTTGGAGGTTTGGATGAACCAACACCAGTTCCACAGCGCGATATCAATCGTATGCTGGGTTCTGCTGAGGAGACTGAGTTTGAGGAGAATCTTGATTGTCCTTACTTGGTTAATGATACCGTTAAGGTTATGGAAGGTCCATTCAGTGGTTTCAGCGGAATCGTTGAAGAGGTTAATGCTGAAAAGCATAAGCTGAAAGTTACGGTTAAGATCTTCGGACGTAAAACTCCGTTGGAATTAGGTTTTATGCAAGTAGAAAAGGAATAGGATTCTGTTACGAGATTGTTATTCCTTATAAGTTTCAATTTTAAATATTAACAAAGAAATGGCTAAAGAAGTTGCTGGATTAATCAAATTACAGATTAAAGGTGGCGCTGCGAATCCTTCACCTCCAGTAGGACCTGCATTGGGTTCTAAGGGTATTAATATTATGGGATTCTGCAAGGAATTCAACGCCCGTACCCAGGACAAAGCAGGTAAAGTGTTGCCAGTAGTTATTACTTATTATACTGACAAGTCTTTTGATTTTATTATCAAGACTCCACCTGCTGCAGTTCAATTGAAAGAGACTGCCAAAATCAAGTCAGGTTCTGCTCAGCCTAATCGTCAGAAGGTTGCTTCTCTTACTTGGGATCAGGTAAAGGTAATCGCTGAGGATAAGATGAAGGACTTGAACTGCTTTACTGTAGAATCAGCTATGAAGCTCATCGCTGGTACTGCAAGAAGTATGGGTATTACTGTAAAAGGGGACTTCCCTGGTAAATAATTTAAAACTTCAATTAGAAAAATGAGTAAACTGACAAAAAATCAAAAATCAGTAGCTGATAAGGTTGAAGCAGGGAAGGCATACACATTGAAGGAGGCTTCAGAGTTGGTAAAGGAAATTACCACTACCAAGTTTGATGCATCTCTTGATATTGATGTACGCTTAGGTGTTGATCCACGTAAGGCTAACCAGATGGTTCGTGGCGTTGTTTCATTGCCAAACGGAACAGGTAAGGTTACTCGTGTGCTCGCACTCTGTACTCCTGATCAGGAAGCTGCTGCTAAGGAAGCAGGCGCTGATTATGTAGGTCTTGACGAATACGTTGAGAAGATTAAGGGTGGTTGGACAGATATTGATGTCATCATCACAATGCCTTCTTGTATGGGTAAGATTGGTCCTTTGGGTCGTGTACTCGGTCCTCGTGGTTTGATGCCTAACCCTAAGAGTGGCACTGTAACTATGGATGTTGCTAAGGCAGTAAAGGAAGTTAAGCAAGGTAAGATCGACTTTAAGGTTGATAAGGCTGGTATTATCCATACTTCAATCGGTAAGGTTGGCATGACTTCTGAGCAGATCTATGGAAATGCTAAGGAGTTCATCAACACAGTTATCAAGCTGAAGCCTGCTGCTGCTAAAGGTACATATATCAAGAGTATCTTTATTTCTAGCACTATGAGTAAGGGTATCAAGATTGATCCTAAATCAGTTGAATAACTCTAAAAGTTTTGTAAAATGAAGAAAGAAGTTAAAGATACTATTATCGCTGAACTTGGACAGAAGTTGCAGGAGTTTCCTCATTTCTATCTTGTAGATGTTACAGGATTGAATGCAGAGAAGACAAGTGCACTCCGTCGTAAGTGCTTCCAGAGCGAGATTAAGATGGTTGTTGTTAAGAATTCCTTGCTTCACAAGGCGTTCGAGGCTTCAGATATCGATTTCTCTGAGCTCTATGACTGCTTGAAGGGTACTACTGCTGTATTGTTTGCTAATACAGCTAATGTACCAGCTAAGTTGTTGAAGGAATATGACAAGGAAGATGTTCCAACATTGAAGGCTGCTTATGCAGAGGAAAGCTTCTACGTTGGCGCAGACAAACTTGCAGAGCTTTCAGCTCTCAAGAGCAAGAACGAAGTTATCGCAGAGATTGTTGCTTTGCTCCAGTCACCTGCAAAGAACGTTGTTTCAGCTCTTCAATCAGGAAGCAACACTATTCATGGTGTGCTTAAGACATTGGGCGAGCGTCCTGAGTAATCAATCACAATGTTATCATTAATTATAGTATAAACAAAAATAAAATTTAGAATAAAATGGCAGATATCAAAGCTATTGCAGAAGAGTTAGTAAATCTTACTGTTAAGGAAGTTAATGAGTTGGCAACAGTCCTCAAGGACGAGTATGGTATTGAGCCTGCTGCTGCAGCTGTAGCTGTAGCTGCTGGTCCTGCTGCTGGTGGTGCAGCTGCAGCTGAGGAGAAGTCTACATTCGACGTAGTCCTCGCTGAGGTTGGTGGCGCTAAGCTCCAGGTTGTAAAGGCTGTTAAGGAGGCTTGTGGTCTCGGTTTGAAAGAGGCTAAGGATCTCGTAGACGGTGCTCCTTCTACAATCAAGGAAGGTGTAGCTAAGGACGAGGCTGAGAACCTTAAGAAGGCTATCGAAGAGGCCGGTGCTAAGGTAGAGCTCAAGTAATTAGAGTAATACATTTTTTATATAAATGGTTAGGATTCTCCAAGTAGGTGAGTCCTAACCTTTTTGTGTCTTTTATTATATTATTAATAAAACCCATTTAATAACTTCTAATGGCTACAAAAATTGTTGATAACAGAGTAAATTTTGCCAGCGTGCATAATCCGTATCCATATCCGGATTTCCTCGATGTGCAGTTAAAGTCTTTCAAGGACTTCTTACAGTTGGATACTCCGCCTGAGGAACGCAAGAATGACGGTTTGTATAAGGTGTTCTCTGAGAACTTCCCTATTACCGATACACGTAACAATTTCGTTCTTGAGTTCTTGGATTACTATATCGACCCTCCTCGCTATTCTATTGATGAGTGTTTGGAGCGTGGTCTTACATATAGTGTACCTTTGAAGGCTAAGATGAAACTGTATTGTACTGATCCTGATCATGAGGATTTCGGTACATTTATTCAGGATGTGTTCCTTGGTACTATCCCATATATGACCGATAATGGTACTTTCGTGATTAATGGTGCTGAGCGTGTTGTTGTTTCTCAGCTTCATCGCTCTCCTGGTGTGTTCTTTAGCCAGGGTGTTCATGCAAATGGTACCATGCTTTATTCTGCTCGTATCATTCCTTTCAAGGGAAGCTGGATTGAATTTGCAACTGACATTAACAATGTAATGTATGCATATATCGATCGTAAGAAGAAGTTGCCTGTAACCACATTGTTGCGTGCTATTGGTTACGAACAGGATAAGGATATTCTTCAGATTTTTGATCTCGCCGAGGAGGTGAAGGTTAACAAGAAGAATATGAAGGCTGCTATTGGTCGTAAGCTTGCTGCTCGTGTTTTGAAGAGTTGGAATGAGGACTTCGTTGATGAGGATACCGGTGAAGTTGTATCTATCGAGCGTAATGAAGTAATCATGGAGCGTGAGACTGAACTTACTGCTGATAATATTGAGGAGATTGTTGAGAGTGGAGCGCAGACTGTTCTGCTTCATAAGGATGTGGAAGCTGCCAACAAGTTTACTATTATCTTCAATACTTTGGCAAAGGATCCAAGTAACTCTGAGAAGGAAGCTGTTAACTATATCTATCGTCAGTTGCGTAATGCTGATCCTGCAGATGACGCAAGTGCACGTGAGGTTTTCCAAAACCTGTTCTTCTCGGATAAGCGTTATGATCTGGGTGAGGTAGGTCGTTATCGTATCAATAAGAAATTGAATCTTGATACTGATATTGATGTTCGTGTCTTGACTAAGGAAGATATTATTGAGATCATTAAATATCTTATTCAGCTGATCAACTCTAGTGCAACAGTTGACGATATCGACCACTTGTCTAATCGTCGTGTTCGTACTGTAGGTGAGCAGTTGGCTAACCAGTTCTCTATTGGTTTGGCACGTATGACCCGTACTATCCGTGAACGTATGAATGTTCGCGACAATGAGGTGTTTACTCCAACAGATTTGATTAATGCTAAGACAATCTCTAGTGTTATCAATTCTTTCTTTGGAACTAATCCATTGTCACAGTTCATGGACCAGACTAACCCTCTGGCTGAGGTAACTCATAAGCGTCGTCTTTCTGCCTTAGGTCCTGGTGGTTTGTCTCGTGAACGTGCCGGTTTCGAGGTTCGTGACGTACATTATACACACTATGGTCGTCTTTGCCCTATTGAGAGTCCTGAAGGTCCAAACATCGGTTTGATTTCTTCTCTCTGTATGTATGCAAAGATTAATGATCTTGGTTTTATTGTTACTCCTTACCGTAAGGTGAATGATAGCAAGGTCGATATGGCTAATGAGGATGTTGTATACTTGACTGCTGAGGATGAAGAGTCTAAGATTATCGGTCAGGGTAATGCGCCTTTGACTGTTGATGGTTCTTTCATTCGTGATGTAGTAAAGTGTCGTCAGGATGCTGATTATCCTGTTGTAGGTCCGGATCAAGTTGATTATGTTGACGTCTCTCCACAGCAGATTGCTTCTGTATCCGCAGGTTTGATTCCATTCTTGGAGCATGATGATGGTCACCGTGCGTTGATGGGATGTAACATGATGCGTCAGGCTGTACCATTGCTTCATAATGATGCACCAATAGTTGGTACTGGTCTTGAGAAGCAAGTTTGTGAGGATTCACGTACTATGGTTACTGCAGAAGGTGAGGGTGTTATCGAATATGTTGATGCTACAACTATCCGTATCCTTTACGATCGCACAGAAGACGATGAGTTTGTAAGCTTCGAACCAGCTTTGAAGGAGTATCGTATTCATAAGTTCCGTCGTACCAACCAGAATATGACCATCGACTTGCGTCCTATCTGTAATAAGGGACAGCGTGTAAAGAAGGGTGATATCCTGACTGAGGGTTATGCGACAGAAAACGGTGAGCTGGCTTTGGGCCGTAATTTGCTTGTAGCTTATATTCCTTGGAAGGGTTACAACTATGAGGATGCTGTTGTTATTTCTGAACGTATGGTTCGTGATGACGTATTGACATCTGTACATGTTGACGAATACTCTCTTGATGTCCGTGAAACTAAGCGTGGAGTAGAGGAATTCACATCTGATATCCCTAATGTCAGCGAGGAAGCTACAAAGGATCTTGATGATAATGGTATCGTGCGTGTTGGTGCAAGAATTGAACCAGGTGATATCATGATTGGTAAGATTTCGCCTAAGGGTGAAAGTGATCCTTCACCAGAAGAGAAGTTGCTTCGCGCTATCTTTGGTGATAAGGCTGGTGATGTGAAGGATTCTTCATTGAAGGCAAATCCATCATTGAGTGGTGTTGTTATTGACAAGAAGTTGTTCTCTCGTGCTATCAAGACCCGTGAGTCAAAGAAGCAGGATAAGATTATTCTTGCTAAGATTGATGAGGAGTATGAGGCAAAGGGTGATGACTTGAAGGATATCCTCGTAGACAAGTTGCTTACACTTACAGAAGGTATGACTTCTGAGGGTGTTAAGGATTATACTGGTGCTGAGATTATCACCAAGGGCAGTACCTTTACAGCTACAGCCTTGAAGAATTTGGAGTATGATGGTGTTCAGTCTAATAAGTGGACTAAGGATGAGCATACCAATGGCTTGATTCAGAGACTTATTATGAACTATATCCGCAAGTATAAGCAACTTGATGCTGAATTAAAGCGTCGTAAGTTTGCTATCACTATTGGTGATGAACTTCCATCAGGTATTCTTCAGATGGCTAAGGTATATATTGCTAAGAAGCGTAAGATCCAGGTTGGTGATAAACTTGCCGGTCGTCATGGTAATAAGGGTATTGTGTCTAAGGTAGTTCGTTTGGAGGATATGCCATTTATGGCTGACGGTCGTCCTGTTGATATGGTATTGAATCCATTGGGTGTGCCTTCACGTATGAACCTTGGTCAGATCTTCGAGTGTATCTTGGGTGCTGCAGGTAAAAAGTTGGGCGTAAAGTTTGCTACTCCTATCTTTGATGGTGCTAAATTGGATGATCTCTCTGAATGGACAGATAAGGCAGGCTTGCCACGTTTCTGCTCAACTTACCTTTATGATGGTGAGACTGGAGAGCAGTTTGACCAGCCAGCTACTGTTGGTATGACTTACTTCTTGAAGTTAGGTCATATGGTTGAGGATAAGATGCACGCTCGTTCTATCGGTCCATACTCTTTGATTACTCAACAGCCACTTGGTGGTAAAGCACAGTTTGGTGGTCAGCGATTCGGAGAGATGGAGGTCTGGGCTATCGAGGCATTCGGTGCAAGCCACGTTTTGCAGGAGATCCTGACTGTTAAGTCAGATGATGTTGTAGGACGTAGCAAGGCATACGAAGCAATCGTAAAGGGCGATCCAATGCCAACTCCTGGTATTCCTGAGTCACTTAACGTATTGCTCCATGAGCTTCGTGGCCTTGGTTTGAGCATCAAACTTGATTAATTTTGAGAACCCCTAATTTATATATAGAAACATGGCTTTCAAAAAAGATACAAAGGTAAAGAATAATTTTACGAAGATTACCATCGGTCTCGCTTCGCCAGAGGAGATCTTGGAAAATTCGTATGGTGAGGTTACTAAACCGGAAACCATTAATTATCGTACATATAAGCCGGAGCGTGATGGCTTGTTCTGCGAGCGTATTTTTGGTCCTACTAAGGACTATGAATGCGCCTGCGGCAAGTACAAGCGTATCCGTTATAAGGGAATCGTCTGCGACCGATGTGGTGTAGAGGTTACAGAGAAGAAAGTTCGTCGTGAACGCTCAGGTCACATTGAGCTTGTCGTACCTGTTGCTCATATTTGGTATTTCCGTTCTCTTCCAAATAAGATTGGTTACCTTTTGGGTATGCCGACCAAGAAACTTGATGCTGTCATTTACTACGAGAAATATGTAGTTATCCAGCCTGGTATTCTTGAGGGAAAGACTGATGCTGATGGTCTTGAATTGAACGGTTCTCACAAACTTGATCTCTTGTCAGAAGATGAATATATGGCTCTTCTTGACCAGTATGATCCTAATGGTGACAATGAACTTTTGGACGATACGGACCCTAATAAGTTTATAGCAAAAATGGGTGCTGAAGCAATTTATCAGTTGCTCCAGAATGTAGACCTTGACTCTTTGTCATACGAACTCCGCGATCGCGCAAATAACGATTCAAGTCAGCAGCGTAAAACTGAGGCTCTGAAGCGTCTGCAAGTTGTAGAAGGTTTCCGTGCTAGTAAAGGTATTAACAAGCCAGAATGGATGATCATGAAGATTATTCCTGTTACTCCACCTGAGCTTCGTCCGTTGGTACCATTGGATGGTGGTCGTTTTGCAACATCAGACTTGAATGACCTCTATCGTCGTGTGATTATCCGTAACAACCGTTTGAAGAGATTGGTTGAAATCAAGGCTCCTGAGGTTATTCTCCGTAACGAGAAGCGTATGTTGCAGGAGGCTGTTGACAGCTTGTTCGACAACTCACGCAAGAGCTCTGCTGTAAAGAGTGAGAGCAATCGTCCTTTGAAGTCACTCTCTGACTCTTTAAAGGGTAAGCAGGGTCGTTTCCGTCAGAACTTGCTGGGTAAGCGTGTTGACTATTCTGCCCGTTCTGTAATCGTTGTAGGTCCAGAGTTGAAGATGGGTGAGTGTGGTCTTCCAAAACTGATGGCTGCAGAGCTTTACAAACCATTTATCATCCGTAAGTTGATTGAGCGTGGTATCGTTAAGACTGTTAAGAGTGCCAAGAAGATTGTTGATCGTCGCGAGCCAGTTATTTGGGATATTCTTGAGAATGTAATGAAGGGTCATCCGGTTATGTTGAACCGTGCCCCTACGCTTCACCGACTCGGTATCCAGGCATTCCAGCCTAAGATGATTGAGGGTAAGGCTATTCAGTTGCATCCATTGGCATGTACAGCGTTCAACGCCGACTTCGATGGTGACCAGATGGCTGTTCACCTTCCATTGAGCAATGAGGCTGTTTTGGAGGCTCAAATCCTGATGCTTCAGAGTCATAACATTCTCAACCCAGCCAATGGTGCGCCTATCACCGTTCCTTCTCAGGATATGGTGCTTGGTCTTTACTATATTACTAAGATTCGTCCAGGTGCAAAGGGTGAGGGCTTGACATTCTATGGTCCTGAAGAGGCATTGATTGCTCGTAACGAGGGCCGATGTGATCTTCATGCTTTGATTAAGGTTGTAGTTGACGACTTGGTTGATGGTACAATCCAGAAACGAATGGTAGAAACTTCTGTTGGACGTGTCATCGTTAATGGTATCATTCCTGATGAAGTTGGCTTCTTCAATGATGTGATTTCCAAGAAAACCCTCCGTGGTTTGATTTCTAATGTTATCAAGGCTGTTGGTATGGCTAAGGCTTGTGAATTCCTTGATGGAATCAAGAACTTAGGTTATCGTATGGCTTATGTCGCAGGATTGTCATTCAACCTTGGTGATATTATTATTCCACCAGAGAAGGAAGCTATTGTTGAGCGCGGTCGCAAGGAGGTTGAGGAAATTACCAATAACTATAATATGGGTTTCATCACCAACAAGGAACGATACAACCAGGTTATTGATGCGTGGACTCACGTAAATACAGATTTGGGTAATATCTTGATGAAGGAGATGACCGAAGCTGACCAGGGATTCAACGCCGTATACATGATGCTTGATTCCGGAGCCCGTGGTTCTAAGGATCAGATTAAGCAGTTGTCTGGTATGCGTGGTTTGATGGCTAAACCTCAGAAGGCTGGTGCAGAGGGCGCGCAGATCATCGAGAACCCTATCCTTTCAAACTTTAAGGAGGGTATGTCTGTATTGGAGTACTTTATCGCTTCTCACGGTGCCCGTAAGGGCCTTGCTGATACCGCTATGAAGACTGCCGATGCCGGTTATTTGACTCGTCGTCTTGTAGATGTTTCTCACGATGTTATTATCACCGAAGAGGATTGTGGTACATTGCGTGGCTTGGTTTGTACAGCTTTAAAGAATGGTGATGAGATTATTTCATCTCTTTATGAGCGTATTTTGGGTCGTGTTTCTGTGCATGATGTTATTCATCCAACAACTGGTGAACTGATTGTCAAATCTGGTGAAGAAATCACCGAGGCTAAGGCAAAGGCTATTGATGAATCTCCTATCGAGAGTGTTGAAATTCGTTCGGTTCTCACCTGTGAGAGCAAAAAGGGTGTCTGCATGAAGTGCTATGGCCGTAACTTGGCAACAGCCCGTATGGTACAGTTGGGTGAAGCCGTTGGTGTCATCGCTGCTCAAGCTATTGGTGAGCCAGGTACTCAGTTGACTCTCCGTACATTCCACGCCGGTGGTATTGCATCTAACGCTGCTGCCAATGCTAAGATTGCTGCGAAGAATAAGTCTCGTATCGAGTTTGACGAGTTGAGCACAGTACCATTCGTAGAGGAAGATGAGGAAGGCAACGATATCAAGTGCGAAAAGGTAGTAAGCCACTTGGCTGAAATCCGTTTCGTGGATCCTAATACAAACATCGTTCTTGCAACTTTGAATGTTCCTTACGGTTCTTCATTGTATCACAAGGAGGGTGAAATCGTAGAGAAGGATACCGTTATCGCCCGTTGGGATCCATTCAACGCCGTTATCGTCAGCCAGTATGCGGGTACATTGAAGTTCAATGACGTTCAGAAGGATCAGACTTATCGTGCTGAGGTCGATGAGACTACAGGTTTGGAGGAGAAAATTATCACCGATTCCAAGAATAAGGCAATGGTTCCATCTTGTGATGTTATCGATGCTAATGGTGAAATCCTTGGTACATACAACTTCCCTGTAGGTGGTCACTTGGCAGTTGAGGATGGACAGACAATTAATACCGGTGAGGTTTTGGTTAAGATTCCTCGTGCTGTAGGTGGTGCAGGTGATATCACTGGTGGTCTCCCTCGTGTAACTGAGCTTCTTGAGGCTCGTAACCCTTCTAACCCTGCTGTTGTATCTGAAATCGATGGTGAGGTAACTATGGGTAAGGTAAAGCGTGGTAATCGTGAGATCATCGTGACATCTAAGACAGGCGATCAGAAGAAGTATCTTGTATCTCTTTCTAAGCAGATTTTGGTACAGGAACATGATGCTGTACGTGCTGGTACTCCTCTTTCTGATGGTAGTGTAACTCCTGGCGATATTCTCGCCATCATGGGTCCTACCGCTGTTCAGGAGTATATTGTTAACCAGATCCAGGACGTTTACCGTCTTCAGGGTGTGGCTATTAATGATAAGCATTTTGAGGTTGTGGTACGTCAGATGATGCGTAAGGTTCGTATTGACGATCCAGGTGATACTACCTTCTTGGAGCAAGAGTTGGTTGATAAACTTGACTTTGCAGAAGAGAATGATCGTATCTGGGGTAAGAAGGTTGTTACTGACGGTGGTGATAGTGAAAGTCTCAAACCAGGTCAGATCATAACGGCTCGTAGATTGCGTGATGAGAATTCTGCATTGAAGCGTCGCGACTTGAAACTTGTACAGGTTCGTGATGCTGTATCTGCAACTTCTACACAGATCCTCCAGGGTATTACTCGTGCTGCTCTTGGTACTAAGAGCTTTATGAGTGCTGCATCATTCCAGGAAACTACTAAGGTTTTGAATGAGGCTGCTATCCGTGGTAAGGTTGATTACCTTGAGGGTATGAAGGAGAATGTTATCTGTGGTCACTTGATTCCTGCAGGTACTGGTCTTCGTCAGTGGGATAAGCTCATCGTAGGCTCTAAAGAAGAATATGAGCGTATGCAGGCTAATAAGAAAAATGTGCTCGACTATGCTGATTCTCCAATAGGAGAATAATCGTAGAATAGAGTACTATATATAAATAGGTATAATGAGGGTGCGTCATAAGTCTATGGCGCACCCTTTTATTATCTGTAGCAGATGAAAAAAAGCAAAGAATCAAGATTCCATCTTCTGTTGTCTTATGATGTTTTTTTTAAAATAAGTGGCAGATTATTCGTTTTTTTCAGATATTATGTGTAAATTTGCACTATCATTTAAAGTTTAATCCTATTAACTTAGTAAAATTATGGAAGAAAATAAGAATAATCAACAGCAGCAGAATCAGTTCCAGATGGGCATCAGCCCTGAAGTTGCAGAGGGTACATACTCTAACTTGGCACTGATTACTCATTCTAGTTCAGACTTCATTTTGGATTTTGCATGTGCACTTCCTGGCATGCCTGCACCTCAGATCAAGAGTCGTGTTATCATGGCACCTGAGCATGCTAAGCGATTGCTCCAGGCATTGCAGAGCAATATTTATAACTATGAGCAGTCCTTCGGTAAAATTAAGTTGTCTGATGAGCAAGAACGTACAATCGCTCCATTTGGCACACCAAAGGGTGAGGCATAATGTACTACAGCATACATACTAAGACTAAATTCTCTGCTAAATTCCGCTTTTTCTTTATAATATTCGTTTTTAATAGTTATATAAAGTTAAAACTAGCCTTCGTTTTTTAAAAGTCTCCTTAATATTTAGGTAGTTTGCCGAAAAAATCGTACCTTTGCACCCCGAAAAGGCTCTATAAAGTAGTGGCTTACATCGAAATAAGACAATAAATAAAAATAAATATATAAATTAAAAAGTAAAATTATGCCTACTATTTCACAGTTAGTAAGAAAAGGCAGACGAGTTCTTGTAGACAAGAGCAAGTCACCAGCTTTGGATTCTTGTCCTCAGCGTCGTGGTGTTTGTGTTCGTGTTTATACAACAACTCCTAAGAAGCCTAATTCAGCAATGCGTAAAGTTGCACGTGTACGTTTGACAAACTCAAAGGAAGTAAACTCTTATATTCCAGGAGAGGGTCACAACTTGCAGGAGCACTCAATTGTTTTGGTTCGCGGTGGTCGTGTAAAGGACCTTCCTGGTGTACGTTATCACATTGTCCGTGGTACACTTGATACTGCAGGTGTTGCGAATCGTACACAGCGTCGTTCTAAGTACGGAGCTAAGCGTCCTAAGGCAAAGAAGTAATATAGCTTCTTAAATTTTAGACAAAACCGCAGACTCACGGTCGGAGAAGGTCGGGAGTTGGGGTTAAAATATTTAATAAAAGTTTTGCTGGAGAAGTAATCAGGTTGAGTAAATGCTCGGGTGCGAGCGTTGAAGAACATTATACAGCCCCATGCAGAATTAAAAAAAAGTTTTATTTAAAATGAGAAAAGCAAAACCAAAGAAGAGAGTGATCCTTCCAGATCCTGTCTTCAATGACCAGAAGGTCTCAAAGTTCGTAAATCATTTGATGTATGATGGAAAGAAGAATACATCTTATGAGATTTTCTACAATGCACTTGACATTGTAAAGGCTAAGATGTCTAACGAGGAAAAGTCTGCTCTTGAAATCTGGAAGCAGGCACTTGATAATATTACTCCTCAGGTAGAGGTTAAGAGCCGTCGTATCGGTGGTGCAACCTTCCAGGTTCCTACAGAGATTCGTCCTGATCGTAAGGAGAGTATTTCTATGAAGAATCTTATTCTTTTTGCACGTAAGCGCGGTGGTAAGACTATGGCTGATAAGCTTGCTGCAGAGATTATGGATGCTTTTAATAATCAGGGTGGCGCATTTAAGCGTAAGGAGGATATGCATCGTATGGCTGAGGCTAACCGTGCGTTCGCTCACTTTAGATTCTAATTTAATATATAATATAGTTAAAAGAAAATGGCAAATCGCGATTTACATTTGACTCGTAACATCGGTATCATGGCGCATATCGATGCTGGTAAGACAACAACTTCTGAGCGTATTTTGTTCTATACAGGTAAGACTCATAAGATTGGTGAGGTACACGATGGTGCTGCTACAATGGACTGGATGGCCCAGGAGCAGGAGCGTGGTATTACTATCACTTCTGCAGCTACAACTTGTAACTGGAACTATCTCGGTAAGTCTTATAAGATCAACTTGATCGATACTCCGGGACACGTTGACTTCACTGCTGAGGTTGAGCGTTCTCTCCGTGTACTTGATGGTGCTGTTGCTACATATTCTGCAGCTGATGGTGTTCAGCCACAGTCTGAGACTGTATGGCGTCAGGCTGATAAGTATAATGTACCTCGTATCGGTTATGTAAACAAGATGGACCGTTCTGGTGCTAACTTCTTCGAGACAGTTCAGCAGATGAAGGATATCTTGGGCGCTAATCCAATTGCTATTCAGATTCCTATTGGTGCAGAGGAGAACTTCAAGGGTGTAGTTGACCTCATTAAGATGAAGGCTATCCTTTGGCACGATGAGACTATGGGTGCTGAGTATGATGTAGAGGATATCCCTGCAGACTTGGCTGACGAGGCTGCTGAGTGGCGTGATAAGCTCCTTGAGGGTGCTGCAAACTTCGATGATGAGGTTATGGAACTTTATCTCGATGGTAAGGATATTCCAGAAGAAAAGCTTCTTGCTGCTATCCGTAAGGGTTGCTGTGCTATGGAGTGCTGCCCAATGTTGCTCGGTTCTTCATACAAGAACAAGGGTGTTCAGCCATTGCTCGACTATGTATGTGCATTCTTGCCTTCACCAATGGATACTCCAAATATCATCGGTACTAACCCTGATACAGAGGAGGAAGAGGATCGTAAACCATCTGAGGATGAACCAACATCTGCTCTCGCATTTAAGATTGCTACTGACCCATTCATGGGCCGCTTGGTGTTCTTCCGCGTTTACTCAGGTAAGGTCGTTGCTGGTTCTTATGTTTACAACCCACGTTCTGGCAAGCGCGAGCGTATCAGCCGTCTGTTCCAGATGAACTCTAAGCAGGAAATCCCAATGGAGTCTATCGATGCTGGTGATATCGGTGCAGGTGTAGGTTTCAAGGATATCCGTACAGGTGATACACTCTGTGACGAGGAACACCCAATCGTATTGGAGTCTATGACATTCCCTGATACTGTGATTTCTATCGCAGTAGAGCCAAAGAGCCAGGCTGACATCGCTAAGATGGATAATGGTCTCGCAAAGTTGGCTGAGGAGGATCCAACCTTCACAGTTCGTACAGACGAGCAGAGCGGTCAGACAATTATCTCTGGTATGGGTGAGCTCCACTTGGATATCATCATTGACCGTTTGAAGCGTGAGTTCAAGGTTGAGTGTAATCAGGGTAAGCCTCAGGTTAACTACAAGGAGGCTATCACTAAGACAGCTCAGAGCCGTGAAACTTATAAGAAGCAGTCTGGTGGTCGTGGTAAGTTCGCTTGTATCGATGTAACCATCGGCCCTAAGGACGAGGATTACAAGGAAGGCGACTTGCAGTTCATCAACGAGGTTAAGGGTGGTAACGTTCCTAAGGAATTCATCCCATCTGTACAGAAGGGCTTCGCTGATTGCTTGTCAAATGGTGTACTCGGTGGCTTCCCAATGACAGGTTTGAAGGTGACTTTGACCGATGGTAGCTTCCACCCAGTTGACTCTGACCAGTTGTCATTTGAGTTGGTAGCACATCAGGCATTCAAGGTACTTTGCCCTAAGGCTGGTCCAGTTTTGATGGAGCCTATCATGAAGGTAGAGGTTGTTACTCCAGAAGAGAACATGGGTGACGTAATCGGTGACTTGAACAAGCGCCGTGGTCTCGTTCAGGGTATGGAAGAAGGTCGTAGCGGTGCTCGCATCGTAAAGGCAATGGTTCCATTGGCTGAGATGTTCGGTTATGTAACAGCTTTGCGTACTATCACTTCTGGTCGTGCAACAAGTTCTATGGAGTACGATCATCATGCACCTCTTTCTTCAACAATTGCTAAGGCTGTGTTGGAGGAGGTTAAGGGTCATGCAGATCTTCTTTAATAACAAAAAAATAACGGTAAGATGAGGCGCTGCTTAGCGAATGACTCTTAAGCAGCGTACCTCTTCTTCCATTAGACTAAATAATTCATATAATAATAACTTAATTTTAAAAATGAGTCAGAAAATCAGAATTAAGCTGAAGTCTTACGACCACCAGTTGGTTGACAAGTCAGCTGAGAAGATTGTGAAGGCTGTAAAGGCAACAGGCGCTATCGTTAGTGGTCCTATTCCATTGCCAACACACAAGCGTATTTTTACTGTAAACCGCAGTACTTTCGTTAACAAGAAGTCTCGCGAGCAGTTCCAGCTCTCAGATTTCAAGCGTCTCATTGACATCTATAGCTCAACAGCTAAGACAGTTGATGCCTTGATGAAGCTTGAATTGCCAAGTGGTGTAGAAGTAGAAATCAAAGTCTAATTATTTAAATTAAATTGAAATGCCAGGATTAATTGGAAAGAAAATCGGAATGACATCCGTTTTCAGTGCCGACGGTAAGAATATTCCGTGCACTGTTATCGAAGTAGGTCCTTGTGTTGTAACCCAGGTGAAAACTGTAGAAAAGGATGGTTACAAGGCTTATCAGTTAGGTTTCGAAGAGGCAAAGGAGAAGCGTACTTCTCTGCCTATGATGGGAATCTTCAAGAAGGCAGGCACAACACCTAAGAAGCACTTGGCCGAGTTCAAGTTTGATGAGGAGTACAACCTCGGTGACACAATTACAGTTGAAATCTTCAACGATTGCAAGTTCGTTGATGTAATTGGTACATCAAAGGGTAAAGGCTTCCAGGGCGTTGTTAAGCGTCACGGATTCGGTGGTGTAGGTCAGTCTACTCACGGTCAGGATGACCGCGCTCGTAAGCCGGGATCTATTGGTGCTTGTTCTTACCCTGCAAAGGTATTCAAGGGTATGCGCATGGGCGGCCAAATGGGAGGTGACAGAGTTACAACTCAGAACCTTCAGGTGTTAAAGGTAATTCCAGAGCAGAATCTTCTTATTGTTAAGGGTTCTTTCGCTGGATGCAAAGGTTCAACTGTTTTAATTGAGAAATAATGGAAGTTAGCGTATTAGATATCAAAGGTCAGGAGACCGGCCGCAAGGTAGCTCTTAATGATGCAGTCTTCGGCATTGAGCCTAACGATCACGTTCTCTATCTTGACGTAAAGCAGTATCTCGCTAACCAGCGTCAGGGTACAGCTAAGTCTAAGGAGAGAAGCGAGATGAGCGGTTCTACTCGTAAGCTTGGTCGTCAGAAGGGCGGCGGCGGTGCTCGCCGTGGTGATATTAACTCACCTGTACTCGTAGGTGGTGCTCGCGTTTTTGGTCCTAAACCACGTGATTACCGCTTCAAGCTCAACAAAAAAGTAAAGATTCTTGCTCGTAAGTCAGCTCTGTCTTATAAGGCACAGGAAAGCGCAATTGTAATGTTGGAAGACTTTACATTTGAGGCTCCAAAGACTAAAGAATTCTTAAGTATTATTAAGAATCTCAAAATTGAGGGCAAAAAAGTGCTCTTCGTTTTGCCAGAATCAAATAAAAACGTATATTTGTCTGCACGTAACTTACAGCGCGCTGAGGTTATCCTCGCATCTAACGTCAATTCGTACAAAGTTTTGAACGCTGATGTAGTAGTGATTACAGAAAAGTCGCTGGAGACTATCGACCAGATCTTAACAAAGTAAAAAGGAGATATTAGAATATGGCATTTATTATCAAACCATTGGTTACTGAGAAGATGACCAAGATTACAGACAAGCAGCCTAACCGCTATGGCTTCGTTGTTCGTCCTGAGGCTAATAAGCTCGAGATTAAGAAGGAAGTTGAGAGTCTGTATAATGTTACAGTAGTTGACGTGAACACTATTCGTTACGCTGGCAAGCGCTCTGCCCGTTACACTAAGGCAGGTCTTGTTAAGGGTCAGAAGAATGCGTTCAAGAAGGCAATCGTTACTCTTAAGGAGGGCGATACAATTGATTTTTACAGCAATATTTAAAATAAAAAATGGCAGTACGTAAATTAAAACCGGTTACTCCGGGTCAAAGACACAAGGTTATTGGCACGTTCGAGGATATTACTGCATCCGTGCCAGAGAAGTCTCTCGTTTACGGTAAACGTTCTACCGGCGGTCGAAACAACACCGGTAAGATGACCGTTCGCTACATTGGCGGTGGTCACAAGCAGAAGTATCGTTTAATCGACTTCAAACGTGAGAAAGATGGTGTTCCAGCAGTTGTTAAGACAATCGAGTACGATCCAAACCGTTCGGCTCGTATCGCATTGCTTTACTACGCTGATGGTGAAAAACGTTACATTATTGCTCCTAACGGACTTGAGGTAGGCGCTACTTTGATGTCAGGTGCAGAAGCTGCTCCTGAGATCGGTAACTGTCTTCCTTTGGCAAACATCCCTGTAGGTACAGTGATCCACAACATCGAGTTGCGTCCTGGTCAGGGTGCTTTGTTGGTTCGTTCGGCTGGTAATTTTGCTCAGTTGACTTCTCGTGAGGGCAGTTATTGTGTAATTAAGCTCCCTTCTGGTGAAACACGCCAGATTTTGAGTGCTTGTAAAGCTACAGTTGGTAGTGTTGGTAATTCTGACCACGCTCTTGAACAGTCTGGTAAGGCTGGACGTTCTCGCTGGTTGGGTCGTCGCCCACACAACCGTGGTGTTGTTATGAACCCTGTTGATCACCCAATGGGTGGTGGTGAAGGTCGCCAGAGTGGTGGTCACCCACGTTCACGTAAGGGCTTGTACGCTAAGGGTCTTAAGACTCGCGCACCTAAGAAGCTTTCTAACAAGTATATTATCGAAAGAGCTAACAAAAAATAAAGAGTAAATTATGAGTCGTTCACTTAAAAAAGGTCCATACATCAACGTTTCTCTCGAGAAGAAGATTCTCGCTATGAACGAGAGTGGCAAGAAGAATGTTGTTAAGACATGGGCTAGAGCTTCAATGATATCTCCTGATTTCGTAGGACATACTGTTGCAGTTCATAACGGTAACAAATTTATCCCTGTTTATGTTACAGAGAATATGGTTGGCCACAAGCTTGGAGAGTTTGCTCCAACACGTCGCTTTGGCGGTCACTCTGGTAACAGAAAGTAAGCTAAGGGTTAAACCATTTAAAATTTAAGTAAATAATGGGAGCAAGAAAACATATTGCGGCTGAGAAATTGAAAGAAGCCCGTAAAAACTTGTACTTCGCAAAGTTGGTAGGCGTTCCTTCTTCTCCACGTAAGATGCGCTATGTAGTAGACATGATTCGTGGTATGGAGGTTAACCGTGCACTCGGAGTACTTCGCTTCTCTAAGAAGCAGGCATCAGCTGATGTAGAGAAATTACTTCGTTCAGCTATCGCTAACTGGGAAGCTAAGAATAATCGCAAGGCTGAAGACGGTGAGCTTTATATCAGTAAGGTCTTCGTTGACGAAGGCGTTACAATGAAACGTATGAGACCTGCACCACAGGGTCGTGGTTATAGAATTCGTAAGCGTTCTAACCATGTAACTCTTTTTGTTGATGCAAAAACTAATGACGAAAAATAATTAAGTAGAATGGGACAGAAAGTTAATCCGATTAGTAACCGACTTGGTGTTATCCGTGGTTGGGATTCAAATTGGTTCGGTGGTAAGAACTTCGGTGATAACCTCGTTGAGGATCAGAAAATCCGTAAGTATCTTAACGAGCGTCTTGCTAAAGCAAGCATTTCTCGTATTATTATCGAACGTACATTGAAACTTGTTACCATTACTATTTGTACAGCCCGTCCAGGTATTGTCATTGGTAAAGGTGGTCAGGATGTAGATAAGTTGAAGGAAGAGTTGAAGAAGCTTTATAAGAAAGATATTCAGATCAACATCTTCGAGGTTAAAAAGCCTGAACTTGATGCTACTATTGTTGGTAAGAATATTGCGACTCAGATTGAGCACATGATTGCTTATCGTCGCGCTATCAAGATGGCAGTTGCTAACACCATGCGTGCTGGTGCTGAGGGTATCAAGGTACAGATTACAGGTCGTCTGAATGGTGCTGAAATGGCACGTAAAGAAATGTACAAAGAGGGTCGTACTCCTCTTCATACATTCCGCGCAGACATCGACTACTGCCAGTGCGAGGCACTTACAAAGGTAGGTTTGCTTGGTATTAAGGTTTGGATTTGCCGTGGTGAGGTTTATGGTAAGGCTGATCTTACTCCAAACTTCTCACAGGACAATAAGAGCAACAACCGTGGTAACGGTCGCTCTAACAACCGTGGTGGTAATCGTAAAAGAAACAATAACCGTTAAATTTTAGAAAGCTATCATGTTACAGCCAAAAAGAGTTAAATATAGAAGACCTCAAGATGGTCGTGGCAACAAAGGCAACGCTCACAGAGGTACACAATTGGCTTTCGGTTCTTTTGGTATCAAAACTCTTGAATCAAAGTGGATCGATAGTCGTCAGATTGAGGCAGCTCGTGTAGCATTGAACCGCTATATGAACCGTCAAGGTCAGGTCTGGATTAGAATTTTCCCTGATAAGCCAATCACTCGCAAGCCTGCTGATGTCCGTATGGGTAAAGGTAAGGGTGATCCAGCAGGATGGGTTGCACCTGTTACACCAGGTAGAATTCTCTTCGAAGTTGAAGGAGTTAGTTTCGATATTGCAAAAGAAGGTCTTCGCCTTTGCGCTCAGAAACTTCCTGTTAAGACTAAGTTTATTGTTAGACGTGATTACGATAAAAACGCTTAATTATGAAGATTGCAGAAATTAAAAATATCGAGACCAAAGAATTGGTTGAGAAGTTGGAGGCAGCTGTTGATGCTTTGAACAAGAAGAAGATCAATCATAATGTAACTCCACTTGAGAATCCATCAGAGATTAAGGTTGCTCGTCGTGATATTGCACGTATGAAAACTGAACTTCGTCAGAGAGAACTTAACAAATAATAATGGTCCAGATGGAAACAAGAAATTTAAGAAAAGTAAGACAGGGTGTTGTTATTAGCAACAAGATGGATAAAACCATTGTTATTGCAGCTAAGTTCAAGGAGATGCACCCTATTTATGGTAAATTTGTCCAGAAGACAAAGAAGTACCATGCACATGACGAGAATAATGAGGCTAACGTAGGTGATACAGTTATGATCATGGAGACTCGTCCTCTGTCTAAGACAAAGAGATGGAGATTAGTACAAATTGTAGAAAAAGCTAAGTAATTATGATACAGACTGAATCAAGACTTACAGTATGTGATAACAGCGGTGCTCGTGAGGCTCTTTGCATTCGAGTTCTCGGTGGTACAGGCCGTCGTTACGCTAGCGTTGGTGACGTTATTGTTGTTGCAGTCAAGAACGTTATCCCATCAAGTGATTTGAAGAAGGGTGCAGTATCAAAGGCTTTGATTGTTCGCACAAAGAAGGAAATTCGTCGTGCAGATGGTTCTTACATCCGTTTCGATGACAACGCTTGTGTATTGCTTAACAATGCAGGTGAGCTTCGTGGTAGCCGTATCTTCGGTCCTGTTGCTCGTGAGCTTCGTGCAGTAAATATGAAAGTCGTTTCTTTGGCACCTGAGGTTCTTTAATATTTAAAAAGTAAGAAGTAATGAGTAAGTTACATATTAAGAAAGACGATACCGTTATCGTTATTGCCGGTGCAGATAAGGGCAAGACTGGTAAGGTGCTTAAGGTCCTCGTTGAGGAGAACCGTGCTATCGTAGAAGGTGTGCACATGGTTTCTAAGAGCACTAAGCCATCTGCTAAGAATCCTCAGGGAGGTATTGTTAAGCAGGAGGCTCCTATTCATATCTCAAATTTGAGTTTGATTGATCCTAAGAGTGGCAAGGCTACTCGTGTTGCTATCAAGCATGAGGGTAAAAACGTTGTTCGCATCGCTAAAAAGTCAGGGGAGGAAATCAAGTAATGGATACAGCACAGTTAAAGAAAGTATATAAGGAGACAATCGCTCCTGCTCTTCAGAAGCAGTTCAACTACTCTTCAGCTATGGAGATTCCAGTATTGAAGAAGATTGTCATCAATCAGGGTCTTGGTGATGCTACTCAGGACAAGAAAATTGTTGATGTAGCAATCAATGAGATTACTGCTATCACCGGTCAGAAGGCTGTTGCTACATATTCTAAAAAGGATATTGCAAACTTCAAGCTTCGTAAGAAGATGCCTATCGGTGTTATGGTAACATTGCGTCGTGAGCGTATGTACGAGTTCTTGGAGAAGCTCGTTCGTGTTTCTCTTCCTCGTATTCGCGACTTCAAGGGTATTGAGAGCAAGTTTGATGGTCGTGGTAACTATACATTAGGTATCACAGAGCAGATTATCTTCCCTGAGATTAACATCGATGAGATTGATCGTATTCAGGGTATGAATATTACCTTCGTAACAACAGCTAAGACTGATGAAGAAGGTTTTGCTCTTTTGAAGGCCTTTGGTCTTCCATTCAAGAACGCAAATAAAGATTAAGAGATATGGCAAAAGAATCAATGAAAGCTCGCGAGGTTAAGCGTGCAAAGCTTGTAGCTCGTTACGCTGAAAAGCGCGAAGCACTGAAAAAGATTATTGCAACTTCTAATGATCCAGCCGAAGCATACGAGGCAGCTCGTAAGCTTCAGGCTATCCCTAAGAATGCAAACCCAATCCGTCTTCACAATCGTTGCAAGATTACTGGTCGTCCAAAGGGTTATATCCGTCAGTTCGGTATTTCTCGTATCCAGTTCCGTGAGATGGCTTCTGCTGGTTTGATTCCAGGTGTAAAGAAGGCTAGCTGGTAATCCTTTCAAAGGTAAGAATATTTTTTATTTAATATTGTCGGGGTAGTCCCGATTAATTAAACATTTATATTTTATGACAGATCCAATAGCAGATTATCTGACAAGACTCAGAAATGCAATCATGGCTCATCACCGTGTTGTAGAAGTTCCTGCGTCTAACTTGAAGAAAGAGATCACTAAGATCCTCTTCGAGAAAGGTTACATCCTCAATTACAAGTTTGTAGAGGATGGTCCTCAGGGCTCAATTAAGGTTGCCTTGAAGTACAACCCAACTACAAAGCAAAACGCTATCAAGTGTTTGAAGCGCGTGTCAACTCCAGGTTTGCGTAAGTATACCGGTTACAAGGACATGCCAAGAGTTATTAACGGATTAGGTATTGCAATCTTATCTACATCCAAAGGTGTAATGACAGACAAAGAAGCTTCTGATCTTAAGATCGGTGGCGAGGTTCTTTGCTATATTTATTAATTGGAGGCTTTTATATGTCTAGAATAGGAAAATTGCCAATTAGTATCCCTGCAGGTGTTACTGTAAATTATGATGAGGCTTCTCATGTTTGCACAGTAAAGGGCCCTAAGGGTGAACTTTCTCAGTGGATTGATCCATCTATCAAGTTTAATAATGCAGATGGTCATATTAGCTTTGAAATCGATGAAAATAGTCCTGTAAATATTAAGCAGAAGCAGGCTTTCCACGGTTTGTATCGCTCTCTCGTTAACAACATGGTTGTTGGTGTAAGCGCTGGTTATACAAAGGTTTTGGAATTGGTAGGTGTTGGTTATCGTGTTTCTAACCAGGGTAATATCATTGAGTTTGCTTTGGGTTACACTCACCCTATTTTCATCCAGTTGCCTAAGGAGATTAAGGTTGAGACTAAGTCTGAAAGAAACCAGAACCCAATCTTGACATTGGAGTCTTGCGACAAGCAGTTGTTGGGACTCGTTTGTGCAAAAATTCGTTCTTTCCGCAAGCCTGAGCCTTATAAAGGTAAGGGTATTCTCTTTAAGGGTGAAGTTATTCGCAGAAAGTCTGGTAAGAGTGCTTCAGCTAAGTAATTTTAATTATTTACGATTATGACAACAAAGAAAGTAGAAAGACGAATTAAGATAAAGTTCCGCATTCGTAAGAGTGTGAACGGTACAGCTGAGCGTCCACGTCTTAGTGTATTCCGCTCTAACAAGCAGATTTACGCTCAGGTTATTAACGATTTGACAGGCACTACACTTGCATCAGCTTCTTCACTCGGTTTGGAGAAGATGCCTAAGCAGGAGCAGGCAACTAAGGTTGGCGAGCTCATTGCTGAGAAGGCTAAGGCTGCTGGCGTTGAGGCAGTAGTTTTCGACCGTAATGGTTACCTTTACCATGGTCGTGTAAAGCAGTTGGCTGAAGGTGCTCGTAATGGTGGTCTTAAATTTTAAACGATTATGGCAATGGATAAAGTAAAAGTAAATAACGAAGAAGTACTTAAGGATCGCTTGGTTGCTATCAACCGTGTAACTAAGGTTACAAAGGGTGGTCGTACTTTCACATTCGCTGCTATCGTCGTTGTAGGTGACGGTAATGGCGTAATCGGCTACGGCCTTGGTAAGGCAGGTGAGGTTACTGCTGCTATCGCAAAGGGTACTGAAGCTGCTAAGAAGAACTTGGTTAAGGTTCCTGTACTCAAGGGTACTGTTCCTCATGAGGTTGAAACTTCATTTGGTGGTGCTAAGGTTCTTATTAAGCCAGCTGCAGCCGGTACTGGTTTGAAGGCCGGTGGTGCTATGCGTGCAGTACTTGAGAGCGTAGGTATCAAGGATGTCATCGCTAAGTCTAAGGGTTCTTCAAATGCCCATAACCTTGTGAAGGCTACTATCGCAGCTCTTGCAGAGATGCGTGATGCTTATACTGTAGCAGGTGAGCGTGGTATCAGTATGGATAAAGTATTTAACGGTTAATTAGGAAAAATCGAATATGGCAACAATTAAAATCAAGCAGATTAAGAGTAAAATCGGTGCTCCAGTAGATCAGAAGCGTACTCTCGCTTGTCTTGGTCTCCACAAGATTTCTCAGGTTGTTGAGGTAGAGGATACTCCTAGCAACCGTGGTATGATCCGTAAGGTTCATCACCTCGTAAGTGTAGTTGATTAATTAATCTTTTTAAATTAGGAACGATTATGAAATTAAATAATTTGAAACCTGCTGCAGGTTCTACCCATTCACGTCGTCGTATTGGTCGTGGTCCAGGTTCTGGTCTCGGTGGTACTTCTACACGTGGTCATAAGGGTGCCAAGGCTCGTTCTGGTTATAAGAGAAAGATTGGTTTCGAAGGTGGTCAGATGCCATTGCAGCGTCGTGTTCCAAAGGCTGGTTTTAAGAATATCAACCATAAGGAGTACTTCGCAGTAAACCTTTCAACTCTTCAGGCTCTTGCTGAAGCAAAGAACCTTACTAAAATCGGTATTGAGGAACTTAAGGCTGCTGGCCTCACAAACGGCAAGGAGCTTGTAAAGGTTCTCGGTAACGGTGAACTTAAAGCAAAATTGGAAGTTGAAGCTAATGCTTTCTCAAAGACTGCCGAAGAAGCAATCAAGGCAGTAGGTGGTAACGCAACTATAATCTAAGTAAATGAAAAAGTTTATTGAGACACTAAAGAACTGTTGGAAGATAGAGGATCTCCGTCAGAGACTCCTCATTACTCTTCTGTTTACGGCTATTTACCGTTTTGGCTCGTTTGTGGTACTTCCAGGTATCAATCCGGGCATGTTGGAAAAACTTCAGTCGCAGACCTCTGGCGGTCTTATGTCGCTATTGGACATGTTCTCTGGTGGTGCATTTTCCAATGCATCTATCTTTGCACTCGGAATTATGCCTTATATCTCAGCTTCAATCGTTATGCAGCTTCTTGCTGTTGCTGTACCTTATTTCCAGAAGATGCAGCGCGAGGGCGAGAGCGGCCGCAAAAAAATACAATGGTATACTAGAGTCCTGACTGTGGCCATTTTGGTCTTTCAGGCTCCTAGTTACCTTTTGAATTTGAAAATGCAGGCTGCCAATGCTCTAGCCACAGGTATTAGTTGGACGGTATTCATGATACCGGCAACAATTATCTTGGCTGCAGGAAGTATGTTTATCCTTTGGTTAGGTGAGCGTATCACTGACAAGGGAGTAGGTAATGGTATCTCTCTTATTATTATGATTGGTATTATCGCCCGTTTGCCACAGGCTTTCGTTCAGGAGGTAACTTCTCGTTTGCAGGCAATTTCAGGTGGTGGTCTTATCATGTTTATTGTAGAGATTCTTATCCTTTATGCTGTAGTTTGTGCATCAATTCTTTTGGTGCAAGGTACACGTAAGATCCCTGTTCAGTATGCTAAACGCTTGGTTGGAAATAAGCAATATGGTGGTGCACGTCAGTACATCCCTTTGAAGCTTTTTGCAGCTAACGTAATGCCTATCATCTTTGCACAGGCTTTAATGTTTATTCCATTGGCAATAGTTCGCTATCAGTCTGAAAATGCTAGTAGTGTTGTTCAGCAGTTGATGGATAATCGTAGCTTGCTATATAATGTTGTTTATGTAATCTTGGTTATTGCATTTACTTATTTCTATACAGCTATTACATTGAATCCTACTCAGATGGCTGAGGATATGAAACGTAACAATGGTTTCATTCCTGGCGTAAAACCAGGAAAGGATACAGCTGAGTACATTGATACCGTAATGTCTCGTATTACTTTACCAGGTTCGTTATTTATTGCGTTTATTGCAATCATGCCTGCATTAGCAGGACTTCTCGATGTACAGCAAGCTTTCTCTCAATTCTTTGGAGGTACATCTCTATTGATTTTGGTTGGTGTTGTCATTGACACATTACAACAAGTCGAGAGTCATTTGCTTATGCGCCACTATGATGGTCTTTTGAATTCAGGCCATACGCGTCAGGGTGGTGTTGCTGCATATTAATCTTTTTCTTTTGAAATGAGAAATTTCTGAAGACAGAAGATGAAATTATTCAGAGTGCAGTTTTACTTCATCTTCAAGTAAAGCTGACTTGAATTTACTATATTATGTGAGACGACTCTCCATTTGGATAGGTAATTCCTCATCCACTTGGAGAGCCTTTTCCCGCTAATATGTCATCTAATTATGATTTTTATCTGATAGTGATGGCACAAAGTTGCTCGAAAAGATAAAGCACAATTTTATCTTCATTCGTAGAAGTTTAACATTAAGAAGGACAAATATTTATATTATGGCAAAACAAGCCGCTATTGAGCAAGATGGAACAATTGTAGAAGCATTGTCAAATGCGATGTTCCGAGTAGAATTAGAGAATGGAGTTGACATCACAGCTCATATCTCTGGTAAGATGAGAATGCATTACATCAAGATTTTACCTGGTGATAAGGTAAAGGTGGAGATGAGTCCATATGACCTTACCAAAGGTAGAATTGTTTTTAGATACAAATAATAATCATATATAAGGTTATGAAGACAAGAGCATCATTAAAGAAGCGTTCAGCTGACTGTAAGATCGTTCGTCGTAAAGGTCGTCTGTTCGTTATCAACAAGAAGAACCCTAAGATGAAATTACGTCAGGGTTAATGTTAAAGTATTGTAAAAGTGCCGTTATTTCAAAAAATAGTTGTACTTTTGCACCGCTTTAAACGAAAGGTATTAATTTTTTAATTATTTATTTAAACAATGGCAATAAGAATTGTTGGAGTAGATTTGCCCCAGAATAAGCGTGGCGAAATCGCATTGACCTATATCTACGGTATTGGTCGAAGTAGTTCAGCAAAGATATTGGATAAGGCCGGTGTAAACCGTGACCTGAAGGTTAGCGAGTGGTCTGATGACCAGGCAGCTAAGATCCGTGAAATTATCGGCGCTGAGTTCAAAGTTGAAGGTGATCTCCGTTCAGAGATCCAGATGAACATTAAGCGACTGATGGATATTGGTTGCTATCGTGGAGTTAGACATCGTAATGGTCTTCCAGTTCGCGGTCAGAGCACAAAGAATAATGCTCGTACACGTAAGGGTAAGAAGAAGACTGTTGCTAATAAGAAGAAGGCTACTAAGTAATTCTGAAGGAGGAAATTAATTATGGCAAAGCAAAAAGCAACATCTAAGAAGAGAAATGTACGCGTTGACGCTATCGGTCAGCTTCACGTTCATAGCTCGTTCAATAACATTATTGTATCTCTTGCTAACAATGAGGGTCAGATCATTTCTTGGTCTTCTGCTGGTAAGATGGGTTTCCGTGGTTCTAAGAAGAATACTCCTTATGCTGCTCAGATGGCTGCAGAGGATTGTGCAAAGGTCGCTTTTGATCTTGGTCTTCGTAAGGTTAAGGCTTATGTTAAGGGTCCAGGTAATGGTCGTGAGTCTGCTATCCGTGCTATTCACGGTGCAGGTATCGAGGTTACTGAAATCGTTGACGTAACTCCATTACCACACAATGGTTGCCGTCCTCCAAAGCGTCGTCGTGTATAACGCTTGAGGTTAGCATTATTAATTAAGATACAAACAATATAGCATTTATATAATATTATGGCTAGATATATAGGTCCGAAATCTAAAATTGCGCGTCGTTTTGGTGAGCCAATCTTCGGCGCTGACAAAGTTTTGTCCAAGAGAAACTTCCCTCCTGGACAGCATGGCAACAACCGTCGTCGTAAGATGTCTGAGTACGGTGTCATGTTGGCAGAGAAGCAGAAAGCTAAGTACACTTATGGTGTATTAGAGCGTCAGTTCCGTAATATGTTTGATAAGGCTGCTAAGGCTGATGGTATTACTGGTGAGGTTCTTCTTCAGAATCTTGAGTGCCGTCTTGATAACGTTGTATTCCGTCTTGGTATCGCTCCAACACGTGCTGCTGCGCGTCAGTTGGTTGGTCACAAGCACATCGTTGTTGATGGTAAGGTAGTTAATATCCCTTCATTTGCAGTTAAGCCTGGTATGGTTGTTGGTGTTCGTGAGAAGTCTAAGTCTCTCGAGGTTATCGAAGCAGCTCTTGCAGGTTTCAATCATAGCAAGTACCCATGGATTGAGTGGGACGATAATTCAAAGAGCGGTAAGTTCTTGCACAAGCCAGAGCGTGCCGACATTCCAGAGAATATTAAGGAGCAGTTAATCGTTGAGTTGTACTCTAAATAAATCATTACATTAATGGCGATATTAGCATTTCAAAAACCTGATAAAGTAGTAATGTTAGAGGCTGATAACCAGTTCGGAAAGTTTGAATTCCGTCCTTTGGAGCCTGGCTTCGGTGTTACCATTGGTAACGCCTTGCGCCGCATTCTCCTTTCATCATTGGAGGGTTATGCTGTTAACACGATCCGCATTGCGGGTGTTGAGCATGAGTTCTCTTCAGTTCCTGGTGTAAAGGAAGATGTTACTAACATTATCTTGAATCTCAAACAAGTTCGATTCAAGCAAGTAGTAGAAGAATTCGAGAATGAGAAAGTTAGTATCACCGTTGAGAATTCTACAGAATTCAAAGCAGGTGATATCGGTAAGTATCTGACTGGATTTGAAGTGTTAAACCCTGATTTGGTGATTTGTCATTTAGATGCCAAAGCTTCGATGCAGATCGATTTGACTATTAATAAGGGACGCGGTTATGTTCCTGCTGATGAGAATCGTCAATTCTGCACTGACGTTAACGTTCTCCCAATCGATTCCATCTACACCCCTATTCGTAATGTAAAGTACGCTGTAGAACCATATCGTGTTGAGCAAAAGACCGACTATGATAAGCTCGTACTTGAAATTACAACAGATGGTTCCATTAGTCCAAAGGATGCACTGAAAGAGGCTGCGAAGATTCTTATTTATCACTTCATGCTCTTCTCTGATGAGAAGATTACTCTTGAGACTCAGGATCAGGAGAGCAATCAGGAGTTTGATGAAGAGGTCCTTCATTTGCGCCAGTTGCTTAAGACTCGTCTCGTAGACATGAATCTTAGTGTTCGTGCCCTCAACTGCTTGAAGGCAGCTGATGTTGAGACTCTTGGTGATTTGGTTCAGTTTAACAAGACTGACCTCTTGAAGTTCCGTAACTTTGGTAAGAAATCGCTCTCAGAGCTTGATGATTTGCTCGAGAGTCTGAATCTGTCTTTTGGAACTGATATTTCAAAGTATAAATTAGACAAGGAATCTTAAAGGTTCGTAGTCCAAAAAGCAAAAACAAAAAATGAGACATAATAAGAAATTCAACCATTTAGGTCGTACTGCTTCTCATCGTAACGCGATGTTGGCTAACATGGCTTCATCACTTATCTTGAGCGAGCACAAAAGAATCACTACGACCCTCGCAAAGGCAAAGGCTCTTAAGAAGTATGTTGAGCCATTGATTACTCGTTCTAAGAACGATACAACAACTTCACGTCGTGTAGTTTTCCGTTATCTTCAGAATAAGTATGCTGTTAAGGCTCTCTTCGGTGAGGTAGCTGAGAAGGTAGCTAACCGTCCAGGTGGTTACACTCGCGTAATCAAGTTGGGTACCCGTCAGGGTGATGCAGCTGAGATTGCTTTCATCGAGCTCGTTGACTTTGATGAGAATATGGCTAAGACTCAGAAGGCTGCTGCTAAGAAGACTCGTCGTAGTCGTAAGGCAACTAAGGCTGAAGAGGCTCCTGTAGCTGAGACTGAGGCTCCTGCAACTGAGGAGGCTCCAAAGGCTGAATAATTTTCAATCATCTCAGATAAATTTAGCGTCCTTGTCTTGACAAGGGCGCTTTTTTTGTCCCCTTTTCAAAACTATCTGCTCTTTTAGGGTTTTTCCTAATCATTATTAGGGATTTTTTTGATTTTATTCTTTTAGTTCTTTGTATCTTTGCAGCAGAAATTTAAAGCTTAATGAAGATGAAAAAGATTATGCTTTTTGTAGCTTGCTCTTCTTTGCTGTTGAGTAGCTGCGATACTTATACGGGAAGTGGTGCTTATGCTGGTGCCACATTTGGTTCTATTCTTGGTTCTGCTATCGGTGGCTTGTCTGGTGGTCCTAGAGGTTCAGATATGGGTACTATTATCGGCATGGCTGGCGGTGCTGCAGTTGGAGCGGCAATTGGTAGTCAGGCTGACCAGAAATCCCAGCAGCAAAGAGAATCTGTTTATCGAGATAGATCACACCATGATCATCACTCTTATCAGGATGGAGTTTATCAGCAATCTTCACCTGTTTATTCTAATGACGAAATCTTTGATTCAACTAATTCTGGTGATGATAGGATTTATGATTTCAATGATAGGGATTATACAGGAAGTTATAGTGCTCAGCAGCCTGTAGCTACAATTCCTAGTTCTACTCTGGAAGAACTGGGCCAGAATTATGCTTATTCCTCATCTTTGGAAATAATGAATGCTCGTTTTGTTGATTCAAATGAGGACAATACTTTGAATCGGAATGAAACCGCCAAGGTTATTTTTGAAATTCGAAATAACGGAGCTCACACGTTGTATGATGTAGTTCCTACCGTTATTGAGACTACCGGCAATAAGCACATTTTCATATCTCCAAGTGTTCATGTAGAAAGTATTGCTCCTGGCCATGTGATTCGTTATACAGCAATGGTCAAGGCTGATAACCGTTTGAAGAATGGTACAGCTTGTTTCTGTGTTTCTGTGATACAAGGCGGTAAGACGATTTCCAAAGTTAATCAGTTTGATATTCCGACAAAATCCAGATAATTTTCCGGTAAGATCATGAATTTGTATGATAGTATCTTATTTTAGGATTCTGTTATATATAAAAAGGTAAAGGCGAGAATTAATGATGATTCTCGCCTTTACTTTTTGCTATATCTTTATTGTGCTTTTTTAGTTCATCTTTTGTTACCTCTTTGCTTTTATGGTGCTCTGTTTTATTTATTACCTTTGAAGTAATTTTATTTGTTTCTTTTTTACTGCTGTGATGATTTTCCTTATTCCTGTCAGTAGTTCCCCACTTGTTAGGAAATTCATATTCAGTTTCAGCCACTTCGAAATCAATCTTAGGCAATTTTGTGTCCTCTGGTTTGTAAGGAATCGGGTTTTCCACCATTTCAACTTTTACAGTCGCTACGCCTTGTGCAATCATACCAATTTCTTTTGCAGCCTTCCATGATAGGTCGATGATTCTACCTCTTCCAAACGGCCCTCTGTCGATGACTTTTACGATAGTACTCTTGCCATTGCTAAGGTTTGTAACCTTGAGGTGCGTTCCGAAGGGATAAAACCGATGTGCACATGTTAAACTGTCATGATGTATTCTCTGGCCGCTTGCAGAGCGGGCACCTGTTGCTCTTTTAGAGTAATATGAAGCCTTGCCGTGCTGGTGCTTTTGTCCGTAGCATGGAACCAGGCTGAATATAGCCAAGATGGCTGTGATGAAAGATTTTGTGACCATATCTTCTTATTTTATAGCGCAAATATAAAAAAAAATGCTGAAAGATGCAAGTAAATCTCAGAAAATCAGTATCTTTGCACAAACTTTAACTTCATTTATGGAAAATAATATACATCAGGAGTGGAATAAATTCTACTTGAAAGACGTATCGTTTGTGAATCTGATGATGCGCCGTATCTACAATGTACTGATTGTAGCCAATCCTTACGATGCGTTCATGCTTGAAGATGATGGACGTATCGAGGAGAAGATATATAATGAATATATGGAGCTGGGTCTCCGCTATCCGCCAACCTTTACTCAGGTTTCTACTACCGAAGAGGCTGCTGCCGTGCTGCGTTCTACCGTCATTGATCTGGTGATTTGCATGCCTGGCAATGCTGATAATGATGCCTTCGACGTAGCGCGCGACATCAAGGGTAAGTTTCCCAATATCCATTGTGTAGTTCTTACGCCTTTCTCTCATGGTATTACCAAGCGTATGCAGAATGAAGACTTGAGTATCTTCGATTATGTCTTCTGCTGGCTTGGCAACACCAATCTTATTCTTTCTATCATCAAGCTGATAGAGGATAAGATGAATCTTGAGCATGACATACAGGAAGCAGGTGTGCAGATGATTCTCCTGGTAGAAGATTCTATCCGTTTCTATAGTTCTATATTGCCTAATCTCTATAATTATATATTGGAGCAGAGCAAGAACTTTTCTCAGGAGGCTCTGAACCGGCATGCGGCTACCATGCGTATGCGTGGCCGTCCTAAGGTGGTCTTGGCTCGTACTTACGAGGAAGCCCAGAAACTGTATGATAAGTATTCTGATAACACGTTGGGTGTAATCAGCGATGCACGTTTCCCGTTAAAGAGTGCTGCCAAAGCTTTTGGTAATGAGGTGATGCCTGAAGAGAAGCCTAAGCATCGTACAGATACTTTCGGTCGCGAGAAGTGTCCGGATGCAGGTTTGCAACTCTTCCGTTATATCAGGAAGAACGATCCTTTCGTTCCGCTTATCATAGAAAGTTCTGAAAGTGAGAACCGTGCGAAGGCAGAGGCTGAAGGTTTCCGCTTTGTTGACAAGAACTCGAAGAAGATGAGCGTAGATCTTCGCCGTCTGATGGAAGAGCACATGGGCTTTGGCGATTTCATATTCCGTGATCCTAAGACTCATGAGGAGATTATGCGCATTCATAGTTTGAAGGAATTGCAGGATAACATCTTCAATATTCCTAACGATTCCATGCTTTATCATATCAGCCGCAACCATATGAGCCGTTGGCTTTGTGCTCGTGCCATCTTCCCTGTATCAGCTTTCCTGAAGCATGTTACCTGGGAGAAATTGCAGGATGTAGATGCTCACCGACAGATTATCTTTGATGCCATCGTGCAGTATCGTCACATGAAAAACATCGGTGTAGTGGCTGTCTTCGACCGCATGAAGTTTGACAAGTATGCCCACTTTGCCCGTATCGGAGAAGGATCCCTGGGCGGAAAGGGTAGAGGTCTTGCATTCCTCGACAACATCATCAAGCGCCATCCTGAGTTCAACCAGTTTGAGAATGCCACCGTGCAGATTCCGAAGACCGTGGTGCTCTGTACCGATATCTTCGACGAGTTCATGATGAGCAACAATCTCTATCCGATAGCTTTGAGTGATGCTAGCGACGATGAGATTCTGAAGCACTTCCTGCATGCCCAGCTGCCCGATTCGCTGATAGCCGACTTCTTCACCTTCTTTGAGGCAACGAAGAGTCCTATCGCCATCCGATCCAGTTCGCTTCTTGAAGATGCCCACTATCAGCCGTTTGCCGGTATTTATTCTACCTATATGATTCCGTATCTGGAAGATAAGTATCAGATGCTGCAGATGCTGGCCTGTGCCATCAAGGGCGTCTATGCTTCTGTGTTCTATCGCGACTCGAAGGCTTACATGACCGCAACGAGCAATGTCATCGATCAGGAAAAGATGGCAGTTATCTTGCAGCAGGTTGTGGGTAAAGACTATGGTACAAGGTTTTATCCTACCATGAGCGGTGTGCTCCGTTCGCTCAATTACTATCCGATAGGTGATGAAGAGGCAGAAGAGGGTATAGCCAGTCTGGCCTTGGGCTTGGGTAAATATATCGTAGATGGAGGTCAGACCCTTCGTGTTTGTCCTTACCATCCGAATCAGGTGCTACAGACATCGGAAACCGAGTTGGCTCTGCGCGACACCCAGACCCAGTTCTATGCGCTGGATATGAAGCATGTAGGCAATGATTTCAAGGTGGATGATGGCTTTAATATTCTTAAACTTCGGGTGAAGGATGCCGTAGAAGACCAGAGCCTTACCTATATCGCATCTACTTTCGATCCATACGATCAGGTCATCAATGATGGAGTCTATGAGAATGGCCGCAAACTGATAACCTTCTCAAGTGTGCTCCAGCATGGAGTGGTGCCTTTGCCAGAGATACTGCAGATGTCGATGAAGTATGGAGCAGGGGCTATGCGCAGACCTGTGGAGATAGAGTTTGCCTGCAATATCAATAATGACAGGACTTGCGAATTCTATCTTCTTCAGATTCGTCCTATCGTTGATGCCAAGGAGATGCTTGATGAAGATGTGAAGGCTATCCCTGATTCCGACTGCCTGTTGCGTTCGCACAATTCGTTGGGTCATGGCATCAGCGAAGATGTGGTTGATGTGGTTTATGTGAAGTATGATGACCACTTCTCTGCGATGAATAATTTTTATGTAGCCGATGATATAGAACGAATCAACCGCAAGTTCCTTGCTGACGGCAAGAACTATGTGCTGATAGGTCCTGGCCGTTGGGGTTCCAGCGACCATTATCTGGGTGTACCTGTAAAATGGCCGCATATCAGCGCAGCCCGGGTTATCGTAGAGGTGGCTCTGAAGAATTACAATATTGATCCTAGTCAGGGTACTCATTTCTTCCAGAACCTCACCTCTTTTGGCGTGGGATACTTTACGGTAGATACAAATACAGGTGAAGGCGGCTTTGTAAATAAGGAAATCCTGGATGCAATGCCGGCTGTAGAGGAGACGCAATATGTCCGTCATGTGCGCTTTGACCACCCGATGAGAATTCTGATGGATGGTAAGAAGCAGGAAGGAGCCGTCTTGATTCCGAAGGAATGACGGGAAGAGTTGTCTCTGAATAGACATCAGAAACGTTCTATTTCTAGTTAAAGATGTATTTACAGTAGAATAAAATCTTCGTTCATCGACGTTGAATGTCCGTTCAGCGACGTTGAACCGCCGTTCATCGACGCTGAACCGCCGTTCAACGTCTATGAACGGAGATTTCATCTGATAGTAAAGACAATTTTATTTGATATAAACAACAAATAATCCTGGGAAAGTTTGGAATTTCCATCGAAAAGCCTTACCTTTGTTCCCAGCTAAAATGAATGCCTTATGAATATGTTAACAGAACAACAGACAGATACAAATCAGACAACAGACAGGAGATATCTTGTCCCATTCATTCTCATTACGTCGCTCTTCTTTTTGTGGGGCTTCGCTCGTGCCATCCTGGATGTACTCAACAAGCACTTCCAGAATGCTCTGCACATCAGTATTACTCATTCCGCCCTTATTCAGGTTACCACCTATCTGGGTTATTTCCTGATGGCAATACCTGCTGGCTTCTTTATCAACCGGTATGGTTATCGCCGTGGAGTAGTCTTCGGTCTGCTCCTCTTTGGTGTGGGCGCCTTGCTCTTTATCCCGGGTGCTACGGTGGGCAGTTTCTCTGCATTCCTGCTCTGTCTTTTCATTATCGGGTGCGGTTTGGTGTTTCTGGAAACAGCCGCCAATCCCTATGTTACCGAATTGGGTGCCAAGGAAACAGCTACCAGCCGACTGAACTTATCGCAGTCGTTTAATGGATTGGGTGGAATTTTCGCCACACTTTGCATCGGTCAGTTCCTCTTCAACCAGACCGAAGAGGGCGGCAATGTGGTGGTGCCTTATACCATTCTGGGTATTCTGGTGCTGGTGATAGCTCTGGTCTTCTCACGTGTAGATTTACCGGAAATCAGGCATGTGGCAACAGCAGAAGATGAGGCAGCCGGTTCAAATATCAGCAAACTCTTTTCCCATCACAAGATGTTTGTGTTTGGACTTCTGGCTTTGCTGAGCTATGAAGTGGCAGAGATTTCAATCAATTCCTACTTCATCAATTTCGTTACGGGCATGAAATGGATGGACGACCGCACGGCTTCCGTAGCCCTGACTTGTGCGCTGGCATTCTTTATGGTAGGCAGATTCCTCGGCTCCTGGATTATGCGCCGAATCAAGGCTACAACGATGTTGCTGATCTGCGCTGTGGGGTGTGTTGTCTGTATACTTTTAGTCCTGTCAAATCTGGGTAAGCTATCGCTGGTAGCCCTGCTTTGCAACTATATGTTCGAGGCCATCATGTTCCCTACCATCTTCAGTATCGCCCTCACGGGGTTGGGCAACCTGACCAAGACAGCCTCTTCGCTTCTGATGATGACGCCAATCGGAGGTTGCGGTTTCCTGTTGATGGGACTCATCGCCGACCGTACTCATTTCACGCTTCCTTTCCTGGTACCGCTCGTAGGATTTGTCATCGTTCTGGCTTATGCGGCTCGTGAATATAAACTTGCCAAGAAGTAACTGGCGGTTGGGTAGAAAGATGTAAATATAAAGATGTTAAATTGCTAACTGCGTTTAGCAAAAGCTTTGTGTTTTGTAGGGTATTGGTGCGGAATTAACTTTTTTAACTCGATTGCAACACGAAAAATCGAATTATCATTTTGTTGTCTCAAAAGAAAAAAGTAAATTTGCACTCGGTAAGGAAAGAGCCTCATAAGTTCTACACCTTATTATATATAAGAAAAAAAAAGAATGTTTCATTAAACAATAAATTAAGTAAAATTATGGCAGTAGATTACAAGAAAATCGGTCTTGTGAACACTAAGGAAATGTTCGCAAGAGCTATCAAGGGCGGTTGGGCCGTTCCTGCTTTCAACTTCAATAACTTGGAGCAGCTCCAGGCTATCATCCAGGCTTCTTCAAACTTGAAGTCACCAGTTATCCTTCAGGTATCTAAGGGTGCTCGTAAGTATGCTAACCCTACATTGCTCCGCTACTTGGCAGAGGGTGCTGTAGAGTATGCTAAGGAGTTGGGTTGCAACCATCCTGAGATCGTTCTTCACCTCGATCACGGTGATAGCTTCGAGACATGTAAGAGCTGTGTAGATTTCGGCTTCTCTTCTGTAATGATCGACGGTTCTGCACTTCCATACGAGGAGAACATTGCATTGACAAAGAAGGTTGTTGATTACGCTCATCAGTTCGGTGTAACTGTAGAGGGTGAGCTCGGTGTCCTCGCTGGTGTTGAGGATGACGTAGTTGCTGAGGAGTCTCACTATACAAAGCCTGAGGAGGTTGTAGATTTCGCTACACGTACAGGTGTTGATTCATTGGCTATCTCTATCGGTACTTCTCACGGTGCTTACAAGTTCAAGCCAGAGCAGTGCACACGTGACCCTAAGACTGGTCACCTCGTTCCTCCTCCATTGGCATTCGACGTATTGGCAGCAGTTGAGAAGCAGCTTCCTGGTTTCCCTATCGTTCTCCACGGTTCTTCTTCAGTTCCTCAGGAGTATGTTGATATCATCAACAAGTTCGGTGGTAAGTTGCCAGATGCAGTTGGTATCCCAGAGGAGCAGTTGACTAAGGCTTCTGAGAGCGCTGTTTGCAAGATCAACATCGACTCTGACTCTCGTCTTGCTTTCACAGCAGGTGTTCGTGAGACATTGGCTCTTCACCCAGAGTACTTCGACCCACGTCAGTACTGCGGTAAGGCTCGTGAGTACATGGTTGACCTCTATAGCCACAAGATCAAGGATGTTCTTCATTCTGACAACAAGTTGGCTAACCTCGACTAATCTTCGAGATTTTACAACACAAGATATGAGCGGGAATCCGAAAGGGTTCCCGCTTTTGTTTTATCTTTTTTTCGCGATTATACTATCTGTTGTTTTCATTTCCCCTTAGCGTTTCCATGAGCTGTTCAGGTGTACAGTCTTTTAATATCACCTTATTCTCTTTATCCAACAGGTAAATGGTTGGCATGGCTTTGAGCCCGTAAATCGTGCTCAAGCGGTTATCTGCTACGATGCGGAGCAGACTGAAGCCGGCTGGTATTGTCTGTTTGTCGAGCCATGCAGATATCTTGTGGCAGTTCTCGCAGTCAGGATCGTAGAAATATAAGATAACCTTCTTTTCCCGGTAATCGCTCAACTGATGAGGCTTGCCGTCTTCCAGCATAAAACTGATATTGGTAGCCTGTGTGCCAGGCAAGTTCTTTCTTGCCTGTTTCAGTTTAAATCCTATTCTTTCTTTCTCGGTTTCATCAAAGTATGGCGATTTAGCCATGTCTTCCAGAAACAGGGCATATACCCTGTCGTTGCGCATGGGCGACTCAGGGTTCTCATAATAATGTTCGATGAGGCTTTCAAACTTCTCTTTAGATGGCTTCTGCTGGTAAGCTTTGGCTGTAAAGGCTGCAATCCCCTTCTGGGCTATTTCCTGGTCGAAACGTGCCAGAATGTCGATGAAGTTGACAAAGCCCTGTTCTGCCATCTCCTTGTTTGCCAGTTCCAGGGTGCCGGAAAAGTTGAAGTTGTCCCAATAGTGCTCACTCAGGTATGCTGCGCGTTGCTCTACGCTGCGCAGACTGTCTGGCAGAGCAGGGTATGGGAAACTGTTCTGAGCCTTGGTTGGGGCTAAGGCTCCAACCAGCATGATGAAACTGAGGAATATGAATCTTGCCACCATCTTTATATTGGAATTAATGATATTACTAACGGGTGCAAAATTACAAAATAAAATTGAAAGTCGCAAGGTTTTTTATATAAAAATAGTACGCTGATTTATGCTTAAAATCGTTAAAGTTGCACGATTTTCTGATATTTGAACAAGGATTTCTGATATTATTTGTAATTTTGCAGCTGGAATCAATAAATCCCTAAAAAAATGGCAATTTCCAAGAAAAAGAGCCGTTTGACTTACGAAAGCATAAGCAAGATTTAAGAAAATAACCAAAACGAAATGAAACTGAAGAATGACATTGTGAACCTGATTGTGAGGGTAGAGCATCATTTATGCCCTCAATATTGTGGTGTGGTAGACCGCCGACGCGTTATCGCCTTTCTACTTCTGACGATAAGCGAGCTGATTATCATACCTTATCATATTATGCTCTTTCTGCTGGTGAAAGAACCTTATGGTTTAAGCCTCTGTGGCTTGCATACATTCGTGTTCTGCCTCCTGCAGTTCCTGATCTGGAAACGGAAGATAGCTTTCGTGAAGGGTATTTCTTCTCTTTACCTTCTGATGTTCGCCAAACTGGCTCTTGATAGCGTATTTTGCATCAATTTCGGTTTTGCTAATGATAATTTGAGCGTTATCTGCAACCTGTTTGTCGTCTTTATCCTGGCTATTACAGCGTTGAGCCAAACTTTGTATAAGACTTGCGCCATCATCACGGTGGGTATGATACCGATGTTGCTGATATGCCTGTTCAGCACTCCGCTTATGCCAGCTCTGTTCAGTATGAAGGCTATTTTTCTGGGTTTCATGATGCTGGTTTATGTGGCAGTATATAATATGAGTATTGTAACCAAGGGGTTGCGCCAGCCGAAACGGATGGCTCAGGTTGAAAACAAGGCGTTGAATATGCTTGCCGATTTGAAGGATAATGAACCGGAAGCAGCAGAAAGCCTGATGAAGCGTCTGACTCCTGATGTCCGGCAGAAGATTATTACCCATGCTTCTGAACATCTGTATAATGAAGAATTGAATAGAGTGGCATGGGATCTGGTTTGTGATGGGCTTACGTTCAGCGAAAAGGAAATATGCAAGCTGATTCTTCAGGGGCATACTTTAAAGGAAATTTGTGCAGAACTCAATAAGAGTGAATCAAATATCACCAGCCAGCGTTGCCATATCCGCAAAAAGTTGAATATGGACCGTCGCGACGATTTGAGGCGAACCTTGGAAGTAAGGTTCTATGATGCGCAGAAACAAGTAAAAAAGTCAGAAGCCGAGAACTCCTGACTTTTATGGATATTCTTATTTCTTGATCATTATTCTTCCAATCTGAGAAATGCTTTCGGAAGATACTGTATAATGTCGCTGGCGATGAGGCTCTCTTTACCCAGATCTTTGGCTGCAAGATCGCCAGCCAGACCATGAAGATGCATACCCAGGCTACAGGCATCTTCCTGTTTGTATCCTCTTGCCAGAAGACCGGTGATGATACCTGTCAGCACATCACCGCTGCCTGCTGTTGCCATACCGCTGTTGCCCGTACTGCAGAAATCAATCTTTCCGTCAGGGTGGCAGAGTGCAGAATAATGTCCCTTTAAAATAATGTATGCCTGGAGGCGTTCAGCCAGTTCGCTTGCCTTCATCAGTCTTTCGGTACAGCTGCTGCTCGCATTGCCGGCAAGCCGGTCGAACTCCTTCGGATGAGGTGTCATGATGATATTCTTTGGCAACTGCTGCATCCACGCCCTGTGGCTGGAAAGAATATTGAGCGCATCGGCATCAATGACGAGCGGACAGGTAGCACGGCGCAGTTGGGCGATGAGGGCGATGGCTGTTGTCTCGTTCTGTCCCAATCCGGGACCTACGCCCAGCGCATCGAACATCTCTGTATCTACCGGTTCGCTGAATATGGTTTCTTCAGCATCCATCTGCAGTACCGCTTCAGGTACCGAAATCTGCATGATTTCATAATTCCGCTTTGGGGTATGGGCTGTTACCTTGCCCGCACCGGTTCTCAGACAAGCCTTGGTGGCTAATACCGAAGCACCGCTCATGCCGTAACTTCCCGCTATGAGCAGCGCATTACCCATGCTGCCTTTATGGGCAAAGTCGCTGCGCGATTTCAGGAGCGGACGGATGTCGTTCTCTTCGAGTATGCGGCACCGGCACTCCGTATTCTGGATGAATTCCTGGGAAAGTCGGATGTCGAGAACGCGCAGTCTGCCTAGGTACTGCTGGTTATCCGCCATCAGCATCGACAGTTTCTTCTGCTGTAGGGTAAGGGTCAGACTGGCACGGATGATGTTGGCATGGATATTATAGGAATTGTCCTCGGTCATCAGTCCCGAAGGGATATCTATGCTTACTACCTTGGCAGGACTCTGGTTGATATATTTCACCATCGCGGCGAATCCGCCAGCCAATGGTTTGTTGAGTCCGCTTCCAAAGAGTCCGTCCACCACCAGCGTTTCTGCATTGAGCTTAGGAGGGTCCAGGTTGGTGGTAATCTCAGTAAATTTCACTCTCTTTGCATCCAGCAGACGCTTCTTGTTGGCAAGACAGTCTGCCGACAGTTTATTCTGTACATTAAAGAGGTATACACTTACATCATATCCATCCTCGCTGAGCATTCTCGCCACAGCAAGCGCATCGCCGCCGTTATTACCCGGACCGGCGAAGACAACCACTGGAGTGCGGTTAGACCATTCCTCTTCTATGGCACGTGTCAGCGCTTTGGCTGCACGTTCCATCAGGTTGAGCGAACTGATAGGTTCGTGCTCAATGGTGTATTTATCCAACTCATGAATCTGAGCGCTGGTAAAAATCTTCATATTATCTGATAATCTTAGTATTATCTGCGCGAACTGTCGTGATAATTTGCCAACTCATGCAGATAAACGGTTATTTTCATGCAAAAGTACAAAAAATAGTTGATGAAAGCACGAAGTTTCATGTTTTTTTCGTAATTTTGCAGAAAATATTATTATAGAACAGACTATGAGCATAGTAAAGATCAAGGATAAGAGCTTCAAGACATCGATTCCTGAGGCTGAGATTCTGAAGAAAGTACAGGTCGTAGCAGACCGTCTGAACAAGGATTATGCAGGCAAGAAACCTGTCTTCCTGGCAGTATTGAACGGCGCATTTATCTTTGCAGCCGACTTGATGCGAATGATTACCGTGCCAAGCGAGATTTCATTCGTGAAGTATGCTTCTTACGAGGGTACCTCCTCTACGGGCAGCATGAAGACCCTGATGGGTTTGAACCAGGATTTGGCAGGCCGCCACGTGGTTATCGTAGAGGACATCGTAGATTCCGGTTTCACCATGGCTCACATGATTGAAGACCTGAAGAAGATGAACCCAGCCAGCGTTGAGGTTTGTTCCCTCCTCGTGAAACCAGGCAACTTGAAGGTTGATCTTGATATCAACTATGCTGTTATGGAAATCCCTAACGATTTCATCGTGGGATATGGATTGGATTATGACCAAGAAGGCAGAAACCTCCGCGACATCTACACGATTGTAGAAGAATAGGAGGTGAAGCATGTGGGAGAAAATAAGTGATTATTGCTTGGATGTCTCCAAGTACTTCTTGACTGCTGTATTTGTTACTTCGATGATGCAGGATCTCAATGATGTTCGTTGGATGTTGTATGTTATCAGCGGATTAATAGCAATCATATTGTTTATAGCAGGTATTTATATTAGGAAGAATAAAAAAGATAACGATAAAAAGAAAAAATAATGGCAAATTTAAGTTTGATGGCATTTAATTGCCTTTTAGATATTCCTTTTTTGGGTACATACATTATTTTGGCTATGGTAGGAATCCCTGCTATAGTATTCTTGTTATTTGTTATGACTCCAAAGGGAAAGCAATGGTTTAACAGTATAAACTAGGTTTCTGACACAACATAAATATTTTATATATATATTAAGGTAAAAATGAAAAATATCGTAATTTTCGGCGCTCCAGGTGCAGGTAAAGGCACACAGAGCGACAAGATGATCGAGAAGTATGGTCTCGGTCACATTTCTACAGGTGATGTACTTCGTAACGAAATCAAGAACGGTACAGAACTTGGTAAGACAGCTAAGGGTTATATCGACAATGGTCAGTTGATTCCAGACGAGTTGATGATTGACATTCTCGCAAGTGTATACGATAGCTTCGGTAAGGATCACGCTGGTGTAATCTTCGACGGTTTCCCACGTACCACTCCACAGGCTGAGGCTCTGAAGAAGATGCTTTCTGAGCGTGGTCATAAGATTGCTGCGATGATTGAGTTGGCTGTTCCTGAGGATGAGCTGATGGCTCGCCTGATTAACCGCGGTAAGGAAAGCGGCCGTTCTGATGATAACGAGGAGACTATCAAGAAGCGTCTCAATGTTTATCATACACAGACTGCTCCGCTCATCGACTGGTATGAGAAGGAAGGCATTCATCACCACATCGAGGGTCTCGGTACTGTAGATGAGATCTTCGCTCGTGTTTGCAATGTAATCGACAACTTGTAATCAAGATAAAGAATCTTCCCCGCTATGGTGGGGAAGATTTATTCATTAAATAAATAAAAAGAAAAGAATAAATGGCTGAATCCAATTTCGTAGACTACGTAAAGATACAATGCCGCTCTGGTAAGGGTGGCAAGGGCTCCATGCACCTGCGCCACGTAAAGTACCAGCCTAACGGCGGTCCTGACGGTGGCGACGGCGGACGTGGAGGAAGCATCTATCTCCGCGGCAACCATAACTACTGGACGTTGCTGCACCTCAAGTATCAGCGCCACTTCTTTGCCGAGCATGGTGGAAATGGTGGCCGTGATAAGTGTCATGGAACCGATGGCAAGGATATTTATATCGATGTGCCTTGCGGTACCGTGGTATATAATGCCGAAACAGGCAAGTTTGTATGCGATGTGGCTTATGACGGGCAGGAAGTTCTGCTCCTCAAGGGCGGTCGTGGCGGATTGGGCAACTTCCAGTTCCGTACCTCTACCAACCAGGCTCCTCGCTATGCACAGCCGGGCGAACCTATGCAGGAGATGACCATCATCATGGAGCTCAAGCTCCTTGCCGATGTAGGTCTGGTAGGTTTCCCTAATGCCGGTAAGTCAACTTTGCTGAGTGCCGTATCAAGTGCCCGTCCTAAGATTGCAAACTATCCGTTTACTACGCTCGAACCATCGCTGGGTATCGTAGATTATCGCGATCACCAGAGTTTTGTCATGGCTGATATTCCTGGCATCATCGAGGGCGCGAGCGAAGGAAAAGGTTTGGGCTTGCGATTCCTCCGCCATATTGAGCGCAACTCTCTGCTGCTCTTCATGGTTCCGGGCGATACTGACGACATCAAGAAAGAATATGAAGTATTGCTGGGCGAACTGAAGAACTTCAACCCAGAGATGCTCGACAAGCATCGCGTGCTGGCTATCACCAAGTGCGATCTGCTCGACGAAGAACTGATTGAAATGCTCAAGGAAACCTTGCCTACCGATCTTCCGGTGGTCTTCATCTCGTCTGTTACCGGACAGGGTATCCAGGAACTGAAGGACGTGCTCTGGAAGGAACTCAATTCTGAGAGCAACAAGCTTCAGGAGATTACTGCCGAAGATACGCTTGTTCACCGTGACAAGGATATGTCTCGCTTCCAGCAGGAACTGGCTGCAGAGGGCGAGGATGTAGTAGAATATATTGATGAGGATGAAATCGAGGATGTTGACGACCTCGATGATTTCGAATACGAATAAATGTTATGATCAAAGAATATCAGGTAGCTTCTGGTGTCAAGGCTTTCTCTACTACCCGCAAGGGAGGAGTGAGCCAGGGCAACTATGGCGAATTTAATATCAATGAGTTTTGCGGTGACAATGCAGAACATGTGGCTGAAAACCGCAAGCGTCTTGCCACAGAGTTGGGTATTGATACAGCCCATATCATCATGCCCCATCAGGTGCATGGAGTAGAGGTGCGCAATATTGCCGGTGAGTTTCTCACCATGCCTGAGAATATCCGCAAGATGGTGCTCGAAGGTGTAGATGCCGTGATGACTGACCAGAAAGGTGTATGTATCGGTGTTTCTACTGCCGATTGCATCCCTGTGCTTCTTTATGATGAGGAGCATCATGCTGTGGCTGCCATCCATGCCGGCTGGCGTGGTACGCTGGCTCGCATCGTGCATAAAACCATTCAGGAGATGGCGTTTACCTATCATACCGACCCGAAGAAGTTGAAGGCGGTGATAGGTCCGGGCATTTCGCTCGACCATTTCGAGGTGGGCGATGAGGTTTACGAGGCGTTTGAGCAGGCAGCTTTCCCTATGGAAGAGATTGCCGAACAGCGTCCTAATGCCGCCTTCTCGGTTGATTCTGCTGAGCGTGAGCGCCTGGCTGCTGAGGGTAATATCGTGCAGCCGCTGAAATGGCATCTCAATCTTCCGCTCTGCAACAGACAGATTCTTCTGCATTGTGGAGTGGCCGAAGAGAATATCCAGGATTGTGGCATCTGTACCTTTGCCCATAGCGATGAGTACTTCTCTGCCAGAAAGCTGGGTACAGAGAGTGGCAGAATCTATACAGGTATCTTGTTGAAGTAAAAGCCTGGTAGCAGGTAAGAATCAGATAGTTTTCAAGATAACATCCATTTTTCCTTTTCTGTAAGAACGGAGAGGGAGAAATGGATGTTTTTCAGTTTATAGTTAATAGAATATTTTGAAAATCGGAAAGAAAAAGTAAATAATGAAAAGAATGAAAAAAGGATTGCGGCTATTGGCTGTGGCAGGACTCATGGTGTTCTCGCTGAGCAGTTTTATGCCCGCTAAAAATGTATTCACGGCAGCCGAACAGCAGCAGGTGAGTATTGCAACACCCGGTCTCTTTGCCCAGAGTCAGGCATTTAATGTAGACTTTGAGATATTCCGTGCTAAGGAATATTCCTTCCCGCTTCCTGTGGGCAAAGCAACCCTTCTGAACAATCATGTGTTGCGTATCTCTACCTCTAAAGGCGATGCTGTCAAGGCGATGCTCGAAGGTTATGTGCGACTTTCCAGAAAGTCGGAATCCATGGGTAATGTCATCGTGGTCCGCCACGATTGCGGTCTGGAAACCGTTTATGCCAACAATGCCGAGAACCTGGTTAAGGTAGGACAGCATGTGGATGCCGGACAGACGATTGCCATTGTTGGCTCTAAGGAGGGTGAAACTTATTGCGACTTCTCTATCATGGTGAATGGCGGTAGGTTGAATCCGGAAACTTTCATAGAGTTGAAATCGCATAAGTTGCGCCGCCAGACCGTGCAGTTCCGCAAGCATGGTGCCCGTGTCATCGCTTCGGTTATCGGTGGCAAGGATTCTTCTGTAGAAAGAAATGCTGAGGCTGACAAGGAGGCATCTGGCAAGAAAAAGGGTAGAATAGGAGATGGAATGACGCTCGATCCTGATGAGGTTCATGATCCGTTTACCATAACCAATACTTTCGAGCTTGATTTGGAGAAGATAGAAAAGACAGCCTGGGCTTATCCTTTGCCGGGTGCCAAGGTAATCAGTCCTTATGGTGGCAAGCGCCGCCATTCGGGGGTTGACCTCAAGACGTGCCCGAATGATGAGATTGTGGCTGCATTTGACGGTACGGTTGTTGCATCAGGACCCTACTATGGTTACGGCAACTGCATCCGTATCAGGCATGCTTATGGTTTCGAGACGCTCTACAGCCATCAGAGTAGGAACAAGGTGAAGAAGGGGGATAAGGTAAAGGCTGGTCAGGTAATCGGTTTGACGGGCCGTACCGGTAGGGCTACCACGGAGCACCTTCATTTCGAGGTTAGCTTTGATGGTAGGCGACTGGACCCAGCCATCATTTATGACCACGGCAAGCATCAATTGAAGCCTGTAACCCTTCATCTAACGAAGGGCAGGGGCGTTAAGAGTGTAAAGAACCAGTAATCGTTTTACTTTTCCCCTGGAATTTGATGACTGTTTAGGAAGAACAGTCCACTAGCGCCTATGTAGCTAGTGGGCTGTTCTTCGAATATTAGTATCCTGTCTTTCGCTTGCCAGTACTCTATTCATGTTTTCCATTATCAGAAAACAGTTCGCCCGTGCGCTGTTATCATACAGCACACGGGCGAAACATGTATTTATGATAGAGAAGTATTATTTCTTCTTCTTGGATTTACGATTGGCTCTCTGCTGGCGATACTTTGCCTTCTGACGGGCAGAGCCACTACCGTGAGCACCCGTTATGTACTTTTTCTTCTTGGCTTTGGTCTTCACCTTGTCGTCGTCATCCTTCTTAGGACCACCGCCGCCCTTGAAGACCATACCGCCCATGATTATATCGTCAATGTCACTCATATACCTTAATTATATAATAAATTAGTGATGGAAGAGGCGAACGTGAGTAAATGCCATGGCGATGCCGTACTTGTCGCAGGTATCAATAACATTATCGTCACGGATACTACCGCCTGCTTCTGCTATGTATTCAACACCACTCTTGTGAGCACGCTCAATATTGTCGCCGAATGGGAAGAAAGCATCACTACCTAATGATACACCCTTGTTCTGTGCAATCCAAGCCTTCTTCTCCTCGCGGGTCAATGGCTCAGGCTTCTCAGTAAAGAACTGCTCCCAAACGCCGTCCTGCAATACATCCTCCCACTCATCAGAGATATAGACATTGATGGTATTGTCGCGGTCGGCACGACGGATTTTCTCCTTGAAAGGCAGGTTCATCACCTTAGGACACTGGCGCAACCACCATTCATCAGCCTTAGAACCAGCCAGACGGGTACAGTGGATACGGCTCTGCTGGCCGGCACCGATACCGATAGCCTGACCATCCTTTACGTAGCATACAGAGTTACTCTGAGTATACTTCAGGGTGATGAGCGAGATAATCAGATCGCGCTTAGCCTCAGGAGTGAAAGTCTTGTTCTTGGTAGGAACATCCTCGAAGAGAGCAGGATCATCGAGCTTCACCTCGTTGCGTCCCTGTTCGAAGGTAACACCGAACACCTGCTTGTGCTCGACAGGAGCTGGCACATAGTCAGGATCAATCTTGATAACGCAGTAGGTACCCTTGCGCTTTTCCTTCAGAACCTCGATAGCCTCAGGAGTATAGCCAGGAGCAATGACACCATCGCTTACCTCACGCTTGATGAGGAGGGCTGTAGCCTCGTCGCATACATCGCTCAGCGCAACAAAGTCGCCATAAGAGCACATGCGGTCAGCGCCACGGGCACGAGCATAGGCACAAGCCAATGGAGAGAGCTCAAACTTGACATCATCAACGAAGTAAATCTTCTTCAATGTGTCACTCAGAGGCAAGCCGATAGCTGCACCGGCAGGAGAAACGTGTTTGAAACTAGCGGCAGCAGGCATTCCTGTAGCAGCCTTGAGCTCCTTGACCAATTGCCAGGAATTGAAGGCATCCAGGAAGTTGATGTAGCCAGGACGGCCGTTGATCACTTCGATAGGAAGCTCCCTTCCGTCATCCATATAGATGCGAGAAGGTTTCTGATTTGGATTACATCCGTACTTAAGTGCTAATTCTTTCATCTTCTAAGAAATGTATTTTGGAATTTGGCGCAAAGTTACAAAAAATGATTGAGATATTGGACTTCTGTTTCGTAAAAAGCCCTAAAAAACAGCATTTTTATGATATAAAGCATTTTTTTTACCCCAAAACATAAAAAAGTCGGGAAAAATGTACTCAGTTTCATTCTTTTTCAGTACTTTTGCTCCCAGTTAGTAAATATGAGAGGATTGTTATGAAACAGGATTTGAAAGTTCTTGCTGAACACATAGAAAAGAAGGTTGGCAAGGCGCATGTTTTCCACAAAATGTGGGATGTTTTGAAAGGGAAGGAGAAGCCTTCCCGCCAGACTTTGGACAAGCTGGCGCTGCTCGCCGGATTCCAGAGTTGGGATGATTTCCAAGGTGCTTTACACGGCACGGAGGATGGGCTCGTGAATTATGATGCGGGCGAAAAATAAAAGAATGGAGCATGGTTGGTTTAGTAGGCAGCCATGATTTATTTAATTGTAAAGAATAGTTGTTTTTCGGTATAAGATTGTAGATATAAAAAAGGGAATCCGGTCGTGAGACTGGATTCCCTTTATTTTTTCTGATTAGGTCTCCTAAGAAAAATTATTCTGCACCCTTAGCTACAGTCTTCTTCTCAGCGATACGAGCCTTCTTACCAGTAAGCTTACGCAAGTAATACAACTTAGCGCGACGAACCTTACCACGCTTGTTCACCTCGATAGAATCGATAGCTGGTGACTCGATAGGGAAGATACGCTCAACACCTACAGTACCAGACATCTTGCGAACTGTAAAACGCTTCTTGTCACCATGACCAGAGATCTTGATAACAACACCACGATAGAGCTGGATACGCTCCTTAGTACCCTCGACGATTTTGTAAGCGACTGTGATAGTATCACCTGCCTTGAACTCAGGGAACTTCTTGCCGGTTGCAAATGCTTCTTCAGCAACTTTAATCAAATCCATTTTTTGTATAAAATTAAAAATTGTTTGTCGTTCCAACGCAACATGGACTTGGACAACACTTCTGCCCAGACAACAGCGGTTACGCCGAAAAGCGGGTGCAAAGTTACTACTTTTTCTTGTATCTCGCAAATTTTCAGACACTTTCTTTCTTTTTTCTCGCAGATTTAACTATTTTTCTTTCTGGTCAGCGTCTTTTCCCACAGATTTCACGGATTTCACAGATTTATTTTGTATTTTTGCACTCCAAAACATTAAGATAACAATAAATATGAAGAAAAAGAATGGTATGAAGGTGGCACTTGCATCAACGGTGATGCTGCTGATGGCAAGTCCGGCTTTCGCCCAGAAATACAAGGTGGCGAAGGTGGAGAGAACCCGAATATTGGTTGATCAGAAATGGGATGCACAGCCTGATGCTGAGGCTGCCAGGTTTATCGCTCCTTATAAGAGTAAGGTTGACAGTATCATGGGCCCTGTTGTAGGTCATATTGCTCATGATATGACCCGTCACCGTCCGGAGAGCGAACTCAGTAACTTGCTCTGTGACATCCTGGTATGGGGTGGCAAGCAGTTTGAAGAACAGCCTGTTTTCGCTGTTTACAATATGGGTGGCATCCGTTCTAATCTTGCTAAGGGTAAGGTTACTATAGGCGATGTGAACGATATGGCTCCTTTCGAGAACAAAATCTGTTTCCTGACCCTGAAGGGCGATAAGGTTCTGGAACTCTTCCAGCAGATAGCGCATCGTGGCGGCGAAGGCTTGAGCCATGCAGTTAGAATGGTCATCACCAAGGATGGCAAGCTGAAGAACGTTACGCTGAACGGTGAACCAGTTGATCCGGAGAAGAGTTACCGCGTTGCAACCCTCGATTATCTTGCCGAAGGTAATGACCAGCTCGTAGCCTTCAAGAGCGGAACCGATGTCTTTGCTCCTAAGCAGAAAGAGAACAATGTGCGCTACATCATCATGAATTATTTCCGTGAGATGCAGGCACAGGGCAAGGAGGTGAAATCTAAGATTGAAGGCCGCTGCGTGGTAGAATAGATGATAGTTAATAGTTTATAGTTGATAATTCTGATGAAACATACATTATTATATATAGGTCTGGCTCTGGCATCCTTCATGATGCAGCCGGCAGCCGTTCAGGCTAAACCTAAGAAAGAGGCAAAGGTGGTAAAGCAGCTCGTAGTGCTCCATACCAACGATACGCATTCATGCGTGATGCCCATCAATCCGAATCTCGCAGATACCGCAACAGCAAATCGTGGCGGTTTCCTCCGTAGGGTGGCGATGATCAGTCAGGAACGTAAGGCGAATCCCGACTTGCTGCTCTTTGACAGTGGCGATTTCTCACAGGGTTCACCTTATTACTCTCTCTTCAAGGGAGATGTGGAAGTAGGACTGATGAACGAGATGAAATATGATGCTGCTACCATCGGAAACCATGAGTTTGATTTCGGCATCGACAACATGGTGCGCATCTTCAAGATGGCGAAGTTTCCTATCGTCTGCTCCAACTATGATTTCACCGGTACCGAACTGGCAAATGTCGTAAAGCCTTATACCATTATCAAGCGCAAGGGACTGAAGATTGGCGTTTTCGGCTTGTGTCCGGAACTTGCCGGTCTGGTAACCGAAGCCAACTATGGCTGCATCAAGTATCTCGATCCTATCGCCAAGGCAAAGGAAATGACAGAGATATTGAAGAAGAAAGAGAAGTGTGATGTCATCATCTGTATCTCCCACCTGGGCTGGAAGATAGATGGCATCGACGATTCTGAGGTAGCCCCAGCCACCCGTGACATCGACCTGATACTGGGCGGTCATAGCCATACCTACTTCAAGCAGTTGGAGTATCTGAACAATCTCGATGGCAAACCGGTGCCAGTCGACCAGAACGGCAAGAGCGCCATCTGGGTAGGAAAAATGACATTGGATATTGTAAAGAATAAATAAAAAAAGAAGGTTGATACCAGGCAAAACGCGAGGTATCAACCTTTTCTTTTATTATCTATTCCTAAAACGTTAATCTTTTCTCAAAACCTTATTCCTTGTTGGAAGAAGCATAGAGACCGATGCAAGCACCGAGGAAGCCACCGCTCTTCTGGGTGCTCAGGTTAGAGGCATCTACACCCTTGGCAAGAAGCTGCCAGTTGCCGCCTTCTTCGGCATAATAGAAATCATAATATCTGTCATGACCTTCTACCTTCAGCTTCAGCTTACCTCCCTTGATAGGAGCAGAGGCGATAGTTACGTTGTTCTTCTCGGCACGGGTCAGGGTAATCATCAGCTTGCCATTCTTCATGGTCTTACCCAATACGAAGTTGTGGTCTTCCTTCTGGAGAAGTGCCAAGCCTGCGATATCCTTGTCGTTGCGAGGAGTAAAGTTGATTTCTGTCTCAGCTGTGAAGGTGCCGTGCTGCTGACGTGCCCAGATGGCAGACATCGGTTCACGCTTGTAGATGTTGCCTGGCAGGAGATTGAACTTCAATTTGCCGTTTTCTACCTTGTAACAGTCAACGAAGTCACGGAGGAACATCCAGCGTGGATTCAACTCTTTCAGACCCACCTTATTGTTATCTGCTTCGAAGTTATCCACATAAGAGAAATTGCCTGAGAACTCATTCTTTGCGGCAGGCTTCAAACCAGCCTTCTCTCCAACGGTAGAGATAGGAGTATTCTTGGCAAGAATCTCTGGCCATCCATTCTTCCAGGTTACAGGCAGGAGATAAGTGTCGCGACCTGTGTTGTACATATCCTCTTCGTATGGACGGCAAGCCAGGAATACAGCCCACCAGTTACCCTTGCCATCTTCTACGATGTCGGCATGACCAGCACTTGATACAGGGTCTTTGCGGTTAGGGTCGAGACCGGTACGCTGGGTAAGGATAGGGTTGTTAGGGCATTCCACCCATGGTCCCATCGGATTCTTGGCACGCAGGATAACCTCGCTGTGCCATCCGCCTGTACCACCTTCTGCGCACATCAGATAATAGAACTTGCCCTTCTTGAAGAGGTGAGGACCCTCAATCCAGATAGGACGTGCCTCTACATGGGTTCCGCCACGCAGAATCTCCTTGAAGTCGCCCTTGATGCTGTCGCCCTTCACGTCGAATTCGAAGCAGCGGATAGCACGCTGACCCTCATAGTCGGCACCGCCAACTACCGGACCGTTATGCACGATATATCCCTTTCCGTTGTCATCGAAGAAGAAGCTAGGGTCGATGCCGTCAATCTTATTCAGATAGATAGGCTCGCTCCAGCCTTTGGAAGGATCTTTTGATTTCACAAAGAAGTTGCCGGCTCCCACATTGGTGGTAATCATATAGAAGGTCTTGTTCTTCTTGTTATAGCTGATGGCTGGTGCGAAGATACCGGCTGATACCTGCTGGCCCTTCAATGGAACCTGTGATGTGCGGTCGAGAACATGACCGGCAGGCTGCCAGTTGACCAGGTCTTTACTGGTTGAGAGAGGCACACCTGGGAAGAAGGTAAACGAAGAGTTTACCAGATAGTAGGTGTCGCCTACGCGACAGAGTGATGGGTCTGGATAGAAACCAGCCAGTACCGGGTTGTAATACTGGTGAGTCTTGTCGATTTCAACATTGAAGCGAGCGTCATTTCCCGCATACTTGAAATAGTCAAACTCAGCTGTCTGCGCCTGTGCAGCGGCTGCAAGCGTCAGGGAAAGCGATAAGATTGCAATTTTTTTCATTTTATTATTGGGTTTAAAATTACAGAATGAGTATCTGAACTCATGGCTGAAACATGTATTCAGAATTCTGCTGCAAAGTTACCGCTTTCCTTTTAAATATACCCCCACAGAATGTTACCAACACTTTGCGAGGCGTATCATAAGCTTCTCTATTTGTAACAAATACTTTATTATGGGAAACATCTGGTCTTTTCTGCAGTGAAAAGGCTAGATTTTCCGGTGTGCCTGCATATAATCGCGAGGCGAAGAGCCATAAAAGTTCTTGAACATGGTGCTGAAGCTGGCTGGGTTGGAGAAACCGCAGCTAAACATGATGTCTGTTATCGTCTTGTTAGAGTGGCTCAGCAACTTTTCGGCATATTGCAGACGGGTATTGCGGATGAAGGCATGTGGCGTCTGGTTGGTCAGTTCCTTCATTCGGCGGTGCAGATGCACACGGCTCAGTCCTACTTCGCGGGCAATCATATCCACACTCAGGTCCTCATTATCCATGTTATCATTGATTACCTTCATCACCTGTTCCATCAGCTGGTCTTTTGGTGAAAGGGCTTTTTCTATCGCAATCTGCTTGTCGCTCTGTCTCTCGTTGCCCATAAACTTGTTTTTCAACGTACGGCGCACGTTGAGCAGGTTGATGATGGTGCGGCGCAGAATGTCCATATTGAACGGCTTCACCACATAGGCATCGGCACCCGACTGCAAACCGGTCAGCTGGTCTTCCTCTCTGCTCATCGCTGTAAGCAGAATCACTGGAATGTGGTTGGTGTTCACATTGTTCTTAATCTTGGTACAGAGCGTATTGCCGTCCATTTCTGGCATCATGATGTCTGAGATAACGAGGCTTGGCTTCTGCTTGATAATCTCCGGCAGCGCCTCCTTTCCGTTGCAGAAGGTAAGGATATTGTAGGTTTCCTGTAGTTGGGTCTTCAGGAAATTACGTATTGCCTCATCGTCTTCTACCACAGCGATGGTGCTCTTTGCCTTGCTCTTGAAATCTTCTTCGGCGTCATTGGCTGTATCGGCAGCATTCTCTTCGTTTCCTTCCTCCATGTTTTCTTCCAGTTCCTTGATGTCTTCAGCAGTCTGTGGCTCCGGTGCATCTATCATTTCTTCCGGTTTCAGATGCTCGTTGCCCAGAGGCAGCGTGATGAGGAACTGGCTTCCTTCCTTCCAGTCGGCTTCATCAAGTGTCTTGTTGTTGGCGGCTGTAATGGTTCCGTAGTGCAGTTCCACGAGCGAGCGCGTCAGGTCGAGACCGATTCCCGTACCTACATTCCGGTCATTAGAAGTGGTAGTACTCTGATAGAAGCGCTGGAAAATCGTTTCGAGCTTTTCCTCCTGAATGCCCTTGCCGCTGTCCTTGATGGCGATGCGGACATGATGAGGCGAGTGGGAGAGGGTGATACGGATTCTGCCGCCTGCAGGAGTAAACTTGAAGGCGTTTGACAGGACATTCATCAATACCTTGTCAAAGTTGTCGCGGTCTATCCATACCGGGAGGGCCTCATCTTCGTGCTCAAAGGTGAATTGGATGCTCTTGGCTATCGCCTGCTGGCAGAAGAGTTTGTATTCATCGCCAATAAAGGCAACCATATCGGTTTCGCTCATGTGCATCACCATCTGTCCCTTGTCAATCTTTCTCAGGTCCATCATCTGGTTTATCAGGTGCAGGATTCGTTCCGAGTTCTTGCGCATCATATCGTAGATGCCCTGACGGTGAGCGTCTTTATCTTCCTTAATCAGCGTGAACAGCGGAGTGAGGATAAGAGTCAATGGGGTACGGATTTCGTGGCTGATGTTCATGAAGAACTTCAGTTTTGCTTCGCCCATCTCTTCCGCATGGATATGCTGCTGCAATATGAGCTGGTCTTCCATCTTGCGTTTGCGGTGCTTGACATAGAGCAGACAGAGCCCCAGGAAGGCAAGCAGATAGCAGATTCTTGCCCAGATGCTGGCGTACCAGGCTGGGTGAACGATGATGGAGAACTCCTTGACAGGGGTTTCGTATCCGTTGCAGATGGCCTTAACACGGAACTTATAGGTACCTGCTGGCATGTGTGAGAATGACAGCTCGTTCATGCCAGACTGTATGGTTCGCCAATCCTCACCATTGATGCTGTAGGCGTAACTGATCTGCTCTACATTATTATATGTAAGAGTAGACAGGTGGATGGTGAAGGTGTTGTCTTCATGAGATAAGGAGAACTTGTCGCTGTTGTAGGCACTTTTGTCGGTGATAGTATAGATGCCCGATTCCATATCCTGGTATATAGGTTTGTTGCCCAAAAAAAGTCCTGATATGGTAACTTTTGCCTTCCAAGGATGCTGTTTCACCTTGTCCGTATCAAACCAGTTGATACCGCCGGTTCCGCCCATCACCAGCATCTTTCCTCCCCAGAGCGTGCAGGCTGCTGCATCGCTGAACTCATTGCTCTGTAAGCCATTGTCCGAGAAGTACTTGTTGATAGTTCCTTTTTCTGTATCTACCTGATTTAAGCCACAGGTAGTTCCTATCCAGATTCTGCCCTTGTAATCTTCTATGATGCTGGTTACGCAGTTGTCAGAAAGTCCAAGTTCTGTGTTATAAATCTTCGGATGAGCATATCCCTTCTTCGGATCATAGCAGATTGCGCCGTCTTCAGTGCCAAACCATACGCGGTTCTTGCTGTCAGAATAAACGCAATGAGAGAAACTGCCCTTGCTCAGACAGTTGACGCCACCGAAAGTGGAAGTCCAGCTGTTTTTTTGCTGGTCATAGCAAGCCAGACCCACAGAAGTGGCTACGAAAACCCGCTTACCATCTTTTGAGATGCTAAGTTTTATGAGGTAATCATTAGGAATACTGTTCTTTTTCAGGTTGTTGTCGGCATCATCTTGTGTTTTCCAATGCTTGATGCTTCCATCTGGAGAAAGGCGGAAAAGTCCTTTGCCCATGGTAGCAAACCATACATTGCCCTGCGGGTCTTCCTGGATATCGAAGATGCCCGTCTGGTTGCCAATGCCTAGGCTGAATGGATGGAAAGATCCCCCCGCATCTATCAATCCGATGCCGTTAGTATAGGTTCCTACCCATGTTCTGCCTTTCTTGTCTTTGCAGAGTGCCAGTACCGTGGTGTTGCTTAATAAATGGCTCTTGATGCTACCGGTTTTTATGTCAAAGAGGTAAAGACCATCCTTGTCGGTGCCCACCCAAACTTGATCGCCCTGGTTGGCACACAGACTTGTGATGCTGTTTTCGCCTATCACGTTGCGGCTGTCCAAACGGTAGCCCATATAGTTGAAATCGCATTGAGCCTGCGACTGCATGAATACGCCCTTCTGGAGCATACTCACCCAGATGTTTCCCGTAGAATCTTCTATAATGCTGGTAATCTTGCTCTTGGCAAGATTTACTTCATGGCAGAACAGAGGATTATTTTGCAAGAATCCTGTTACTGGATTATACACGAAGATACCCATACCATCGCAACCGATAAACAAGCGCTGGTCGCGGCTGATATAGATGTTGTCAATAGGAAGATTGCCTATGCCGGCTATCTTGGTGAAGGCGGTTGAACCTGCCTTGAGAAGGTAAACACCATCATTCTTGGTAGCAAGATAGATGTTGCCCTTGTTGTCTTGCCTGATATCTTGTGTGTTAAGTTGCTCTGTTCCCATGATGCGTGAAACAAGCTTGCCGTTCTTTTCTTTCCGTAACAGCTTTCCGTTTTCCAGGATAATCCAGAGCCTTTCTTGTTTGTCTTCCAGAATCTTATGTATGTATTTCAGGTTCTCCACTTCTCCTTTCATGGTGTAACAGGCGTTTGCATCTATTTTCTTGGTCATGATGCCGTAACCGGAGGTAACGACAGCAATATCGCCATTGTGCAAACGGCTTACCTGGGTAACGTAAGTGTTTATAGGCTTATTTCTTGAATCGAGCATAGGTACGTTGCTGAATCTTTTACCATTAAGTATAAGTAGCGACTTGTTTGTTCCCAGCACAATACGCCCCTTTTCATCCTGTGTTATACAGTTGATATAGTTGCTGTTGAGCCCGTTACTGTTGTTGTAGGCTTTTCTGATGACCATAAAGTTATAGCCATCATAGATATTCAAGCCGTTACGGGTGGCAATCCAAATGAAACCATTTGAATCCTGGAACACCTGAGTGGCAAGGTTGCTCGAAAGCTGGTTGTCTGAATTGAAAAGTTTTCCTCGCTGCGCCATCATGTTCTGCGCAGTGAGACAGAAGATAAACATCAGTAAAAGACCGATGTATCTCATTGTTCTGAGGTTTGATTTCATGGAAATCATCATGATTCTTGGTTTCATTGTCTTTTTGGCTTTTTTATATTCGTTTGCAAAAATACAAAATTTATGGGAGAATAGTGCACGGAAATGTATGTTTTTTATAGATTTGTGCTAAAAAGATGTTAAAATGTTACGTAAAGTAAAGATAATGTTACATGTGATACGAGAGAAAAACTATTGGTTACTTATTATAAAGTATATATGATAGATTAGAAGTATCTTTGCATCGGTTTTTAAGTTGTATATATTTAGGTTAGTTAGGTTTATACATAATAGTTTGTTGAATAGGTTTAGAATTTCTAAAAGATTTTGATATTATGGTTTTTATATAGAATCATGATTAATTGGTTTTTGGGATTGGTGCGTAGTGATTACGCGCCATTCTATTTTAAAAGACCAGCATCCTTTTCTGTAAACTAGAACCTGGCAATTCTTCATCATATAATAAGGTGACTGACAATAAATGATAAATCTAAAAATAATTGTAACAATGAACAGAAAGAAATTGTTAATATCACTCGCTATGGTTATGCTGTCAATGGCGGGGCTGGCTGCAGATAATCTGCCGGCACTCCGTGTGCAGGGTAAGAACCTGGTGGATGCCAATGGTAAGACTGTTGTCTTGCATGGTGTGATGGATACTCCGAACCGCTACTTCAACGGGTGGAGATGGCAACAGTGGAAGGCTGATTATTCTGAAGCCGACATTCAGCCTTGCTTGGAATATTTCTCTAAGCAGTTCTCGGCTATTACCGACAAGAAGTAGGGTGCTTATTGTACCGTGTTCCGATTGCACATGGATCCATGTTGGACCAACGATCCATCGAAGAAGGCAGAGAATGAGGCTGACATCTCAGCATTCAACATGGCGCGCTACCGCCTCTATCTGCAGAAACTCTATATCCCATTAATTAAGGATGCCATCGCCCACGGACTCTACGTCATCGTACGTCCACCGGGTGTCTGTCCTGGTGATATCAGTGTTGGCGACAAGTATAACCGCTATCTGACGGCTATCTGGAAAGCATTTGCTGCCGATGAATACATCAAGCAGAATGAAGGAGTAATCTCCATCGAACTGGCCAATGAGCCTGTGAGAGTACATCTATCAGACGGAACGGATTCAGAAGAGGCTTTGCATGATTACTTCCAGCCGGTGGTGGATGTGATTCGCGAGCAGGGCTTCAAGGGAATCATCTGGGTTCCGGGCGCAGGTTATCAGAGTCAGTACCAGGATTACGTCAAGTATCCTATCACCGATAGCGAGGACAACTTCTCTTATGCAGTACATGTTTATTCCGGATGGTATGGAAATATGACCGATAAGAATTACGATCACGATACTTTCATCCGCAACTTCAAAAGTCAGGTGCCGATGGTAGAGACGAAGCCTATCATGGTAACGGAGATAGACTGGAGTCCGGAAGATCCGGACAAGGCGAGCGAAGGTCACTACAATGAGTGGGGACAGTGGACACAACCTAACTTGGGAAGCTGGGCAACAGCATCTACCTCGAAATGGGGATTGGCATGGAAGGCAGTTCACGACCACTTTGGCAATATCGGAATGACGATTACCCATCCACAGGAATATTACGATATTGATGTATATCTTAAAACGGGCAAGGTGATTCCAGGTTTCCAGAATGCCAAGAAACACGGATTGTTCGAAGAGTGTTGCGGCTATGCCTGTATGAACTGGTATAAAGAGTGGTATTTGAAACAAAATACAACAGGAATTAAACAATTAGAAACCCAGGCAGACGTGGTTTCCACCTTATATTATAATATAGAAGGAAAAGAAGTTGAAAAGCCAACTGCAGGTGTTTATATAATAAAACAACTGTTAAGTAATGGAAAAATACGTTCTCGCAAGGTTTTTCTAAAATGATAAACTTTCTGTTACATCACGCAAAGTATGTTTCGAAAGAAATCCATACCTTTGCCGCCGTGAATAAACAGTTTTTGTGCACGCCTAAATTTTTAAAGCATAAATCAAAAATGAATAGAACATGATTGAACAAGTGTTAACAATGAAACGGACAGCAGCCTTATGCTTGGTGGGAGCTTTCTGCAGCCTGAATGCTCAGGCACAGAAGATCCAGGTCAAGGGTAATCTTGTTGACGGTACAGGTGAGCCTCTGATAGGTGCCACTGTAAAAGTGAAAGGTAATGCCAGCGTCGGTGCGGTCACCGACTTAGATGGTAATTTCAGCATCAGTGTTCCTTCAGAGAATTCTATCCTCGTATTTACATACGTAGGTATGAAGACCAAGGAAGTAAAGATTGGTAAGAAGAGAGAGTTCAAACTTACTCTTGAAGACGACAATGCCATTGGCGAAGTTGTAGTCGTTGGTTATGGTCAGCAGAAGAAGGCATCTGTCGTAGGTGCCATTACCCAGACCACAGGTAAGGTGTTGGAACGCGCAGGTGGTGTTTCTGACATCGGTTCTGCCCTGACAGGTAATCTGCCTGGTGTGATTACATCATCTTCATCAGGTATGCCTGGTGATGAGGATCCTAAGATTGTGATTCGTGGTGTGAGCTCCTGGAACTCTTCCGACCCTCTCATTCTTGTGGATGGTATCGAGCGCCCTATGTCGAGTGTTGATATCCATTCCGTACAGTCTATCTCTGTATTGAAGGATGCTTCTGCCACCGCCGTCTATGGTGTGAAGGGTGCGAATGGTGTTATCCTGATTACCACCAAGCGTGGTACGGAAGGCAAGGCTAAGATTTCAGCCAGTGCAAGCTCTGCGATCAAGCTGGTGTCTAAGTTGCCTGAGACCTACGGTTCTGCCGATGCGCTCTATTATGTGAACCAGGCAATCAAGCATGAGTTGGGACTCTCACCTTCAAGCTGGGGTGACATCCGCTCTACCGACTTCATCAACAACTATAATGCTCCTGCAGGCAGTATTGATCCGGAGACCGGATTCCTGATGAGCGAGCGTTATCCTGATGTAGATTGGCAGAAGGAACTCTTCAAGGACTACGCCATGTCTTACAATGCCAATGTGAATATCGCTGGTGGTACCAAGGCAGTGAAGTATTATGCAGCCATCGACTATCAGCACGAGGGTGACCTCTTCCGCGAGTGGGATAACAATCGTGGTTATACCAGTGGTTACGGATTCAACCGTATCAACGTTCGTTCCAACCTCGACTTCCAGCTCACCAAGACTACTACGCTGAAGGCAAACCTTTCGGGTAGTCATGGTATCCGCAAGTCACCTTATGGCTTGGAGAAAGGCTCATGGGCTGAGACCCAGCTCTGGCAGGCAGCTTACTCTGCACCTCATGATACCTTCCTGCCACAGTATAGCGATGGTGTTTGGGGCTATTTCCCTAAAGATGATCAAGGCTCTCCTAACTCTGTGACCAATCTTGCACTTCATGGTGAGCAGGCAACCACCACAACCCGTATCAACACCGACTTTACGCTCGAGCAGGATCTTTCCTTTATTACAAAGGGTCTGAAGGCATCTGCCATCGTATCTTGGGATAACGTGTTTGTGGAGGCAAACCGAGGTGTCAATGACCTCAATCATGCAGCCCAGTATAAGTATATCGACCCTTTAACGGGTGTGGTAACCTATAAGGAGAAGCCTGCGGGACACAACAACTTCGATTTTACGGAGACCATCGCATGGACTACTGATCCAGGTGCGCTCAACAACTATCTTACCCAGCGTAACCTCTTCTATCAGGCACAGCTCTATTGGGGACGCAAGTTTGGCAAGCACGATGTAACAGCTATGGGCGTGTTCAACCGCTCTGAGCGTGCTACGGGTTCTGAGTTTACCAACTACCGTGAGGACTGGGCATTCCGTACCACCTATAATTATGACGATCGCTACATGTTCGAGTATAACGGTGCCTACAACGGTTCAGAGAAGTTTAGCAAGGACAATCGTTTCGCCTTCTTCAATTCAGGTGCTATCGGTTGGAACGTAGCCAACGAGAAATGGTTCAAGCCTGTGGCTGAAACAAAGGTATTCGGTAGAAATCTGATTGATATCCTCAAGCTTCGCTACTCTTATGGAGAGATTGGTGAGGATAATGTATGGGAACGCTGGCTCTACCAGACCACTTGGGCTTATGGTGGCAAAACCCATCTTGATTCAACCAACCCAAACAACGAATCCATTTATACTTGGTATAAGGAAGCAAAGGTAGGTAACCCAGATATCCATTGGGAGAAGGCCATCAAGAAGAACTTCGGTATCGACTATGCTTTCCTCGGTGGTCTCGTAGCCGGTTCGCTTGAGTTCTTCAGCGAGAAGCGTTCCGACATCATGATTGCCGGCAGCAGCCGTTCGGTGCCTTCCTATTTCGGTGCTTCTGCTCCTTTCCTGAACAAGGGTAGAACCAAGACCACAGGTTATGAGCTTGAAGTTCGACTGAAGTATGATTTTGCCAATGGTATCCATGCCTATGCCAATATGAACATGACGCATGCAAAAAATGTTGTTACCGAGCATGACGACCCAGAGTTGCTTCCTGCATACCAGAAGAACGTTGGATTCTCCATCGGACAGGGCAAGAGCTATCTCGACAATGGTACAGCACAGTCTTGGGATGATGTCATCGCAATGACTCCTCATAATACCAACGACAACCAGAAGTTGCCAGGTCAGTATATCATCACCGACTTCAATGGTGACGGTGTGATTGATACTAATGATAGTGCGCCTTATGGCTTTACAGGTACTCCTCAGAACACCTACAATGCCACTATCGGTATTGACTACAAGGGATTCAGCATCTATGCGCAGTTCTATGGCGTAAACAACGTGAGCCGCTATGTAGCATTCAACTCACTGCCTAAGCCATACCTTCACACGGTGTTCACGGAGGGTGCTTACTGGTCACCATCAACTCCAAACGGTATTCCTTCACTCCGCATGAACTCTACTCCAAGTTACTATGAGGGTACCCGCTTCCTCTACGACGGTTCGTTCTGTCGCTTGAAGAACCTGGAGGTAGCTTATACCTGGAATGGCGGATGGATCAAGAGTCTCGGTCTCTCGATGTTGAAGGTTTATGTAAATGGTAACAACCTCTTCCTCTGGACTGATATGCCTGACGACCGTGAGTCGAACTTCGCAGGTACAGGTCTTGCTTCTCAGGGTGCCTACCCTACAATGAAGCGTATCAACTTCGGTATCAAGTTAGAGTTGTAAACAGCGTTAATATAACACATTATTTATTATGACAAGAATAATTTCTAAATATAAGTCTGCCTGCCTGGCGTTGGCATTGGGATGTTCTCTCGCCCTGACTACCAGCTGTACAGACTATCTTGACAAGTCACCAGAATCGGATGTATCTCCAGAGGCTGCTTTCAAGAATTTCAAGAATTTCCAGGGCTTTACAGAGGAGCTTTATCTCTGTATTCCTGACTTCTCCAAGAGTTACTGGACAACGTGCTGGAACTGGGGTGAGGATGATATCCAGGCTGTGGGCTTCGACTACCTCATGGGCTACAAGGTTGACCAGGGTGACTTCTGGGGCTGGCAGAAAGAGTTTGACGGATGGGGCGCATGCTTCTTGGATCAGGCTGATACGTTTAATCCTAACGACCGTTTTAGCCGTGGTCTCTGGAAGGCTGCATGGTATGGTATCCGTAAGGCGAATCTGGGTCTGGAGAATATGGACCTGATGACGGCTGCCACCCAGGAGGAGAAGAATACCATCAAGGGTCAGTTGCTCTTCTTCCGTGGATGGCTTCATTTCCAGCTGATGCAGTATTTCGGTGGTCTGCCATATATTGATCATACCATAGCTGCCGACCAGCCAATGACTCTTCCTCGTGAAACCTGTCAGGCATGTGCCGAGAAGGCTGCTAAAGACTTCCGTGAGGCTGCAGAGCTTCTGCCTATCGACTGGGATAAGTCTTCTGTTGGTCGCAATACATTAGGCAAGAATGGCTTCCGCATCAACAAGATTACCGCACTTGCCTATGAAGGCAAATCACTCTTGTGGGCAGCTTCTCCACTGGTGAAGAACTGCGATGCCAAGATGAACGTAAATGGCAATGCCAGCACCTACGATTACGATACCAACTATGCACAGAAGGCTGCCGAGGCACTTGGCGAACTCCTTACTCTTGTTGAGACAGGACAGACCCAGTACAAGCTCGTGGATTTTGCTAATTACTCAGATCTGTTCTATACCTGGAACAAGAACATGCTTCCTCCAGGTTCTACAGAGAATATTCTCCGTGATATTCCAGCCGATGCATGGCATAACTCTCACTTCGGAGTGTTCACCGAGTTTGGCGGTCAGATTCTTACAGGTGGTCAGGCAGTCTCACAGCCTACAGCCAACTACGTAAACTATTATGGTATGGCGAATGGTCTTCCTCTCGATGACCCAGATTCAGGTTTCGACCCAACCCATCCTTGGAAGAACCGTGACCCACGTTTCTATCACGACATCGTATATGATGGAGTAAAGGTGGTAGAGGGAGACATCAAGCCGGATGCCAACCGATATGCCAACCTCTATACAGGTGGTACTTACCGTGACGATATCAACGAGAGCCGCACTGGTTACATGCTCTATAAGTTCATTCCTATGATCGCCAACAACTATGATATGGGTTCTACTTATAATAAGTTGTACATTGATGTGCCTTACCTGCGTCTTGCCGACTGTTACCTGATGTATGCCGAGGCTTGTGCAGCCGTAGGTGGAGCCACCGCTTCAGCCAAGTGCTCACTCACAGCTCTCGATGCAGTGAACAAGATTCGCGAACGTGCCGGTGTAGCCGATGTAGCTGCCAAGTTTACCGGCAACAAGGACAAGTTCATGGATGAGGTTCGCCGCGAGCGTGCCGTAGAGCTTGCTTTCGAAGGTCATCGTTTCAACGACCTGCGCCGCTGGTTGCTTCTCGACAAGGCACCATACAACATCAAGACATCGCAGGAGTTTGTACGTGCAGGAAAGTTTGATCCAAAGAATCCACAGAACACCGAGGTTTCCGGTTTCAAGGAGAAGACCATTCTTACCCGCCACTTCACAAGCAAGCACTGGTGGATGCCTCTGAAGAAGAAAGACACCAGTATCTATCCTGAGATGTTCCAGAATCCAGGTTGGTAATAGAGTGTGAATCAAGAAAACAATTAAAAGAATAAAGAAGGAAAAATTATGAGCAACATAATTTCAAGATATAAAGCGATTCTTCCGGTTTCCCTCTTCGCTCTCTCTGCACAAGGAGTGATGGCACAGGATGCCACAGAAGCAGACACCATCAACGTGGCATTCCGCAAGGCGGATGCCCGTGATGTGATCACTCCTGTCAGCACGGTCAAGGTGAAGAATCTGCTGGAGAAGAACTACAATACCTATAGCCTCGACAATATGCAGGCTTTGGCTGCAGGTTATAACGGGTCGCTGTGGAACCAGGGTGATGCACTCGTGCTGATTGACGGTGTGCCACGTGATGCAAACAATGTTTTGCCAACGGAGATAGAAGACATTACCTTCCTCAAGGGTGCTTCTGCCGTTGTTCTCTATGGTAGCCGTGCTGCAAAGGGTGTTATCCTCATCACAACAAAGCGTGGTAAGATTGAACCGCTGAAGATAAGCGCCCGTGCCAACTATCAGATGAGTGTAGCGAAGTCTTATCCTACCTACCTCGATGGTGCGCAGTATATGACGCTTTACAATCAGGCTCTTGCCAATGATGGTCTTTCTGCTAAATATTCAGATGAAGACATCTATAACACGGCTGCAGGTACCAATCCTTACCGTTATCCAAACCAGCAGTTCTATAATTCTGATTATCTCAAGAAGACCAAGTCTCGCTACGATGTGACGGCTGAGTTCGAGGGTGGTGGTAAGTTTGCACAGTTCTATACCAACTTGAGCTACTACCGCGAGGGTGATTTCCTCAATTTCGGTGAAGGAAAGAACAACTATACCGACCGTCTGAACGTACGTGGTAACATCGACCTGCAGCTCGCTGACTGGGCTTCTGGTTGGGTGAATGCCAACGCTACCTATTATAACCAGCATGGTTCAAACAGCGAATTCTGGAAGGCAGCTTCTACATTGCGCCCTAACCGTGTGGCTCCATTCATCCCGCTGTCTTATCTTGACCCGATGGATGCCAATTCTCTGGCTCTCATCAATAACTCAAGAAATATAATCACCAATCCTGCGGGATTGCCAGCCGGACAGTATTTCCTGGGTGCTACACAGGAAGACCAGACCAATGCCTTCGCAGATATGTATGCAGCAGGCTACAACACCTGGACTTCCCGCCAGATGCAGTTTGATACTGGTATCAAGTTTGATCTCTCTTCTTTGCTGAAGGGATTGAGCTTCAAGACCATGTTTGCGGTTGACTATTCTACGTCATACACAACATCCTTGAACGACAGTTATGCAACCTTCGGTGTCAACTGGACACAGTTTGACGGCAAGCAGATTATCGGTTCCGTCACACAGTATGGCGAGGATAAGCATACGGGAACGCTGAACTCCAGCAACTCAGCAGAGCGCCAGACGCTTGCCTGGACCGGACAGTTTGACTACGTTAACTCCTTCGGCAATCACAATGTCAATGCCACCTTGCTCGCCAATGGTTATCAGCAGACCATCAGCGGTGAGTATCACAAGGTAAGCAATGCCAACCTGGGACTTCTCGTGTCATACAACTATGCACATAAGTACTATGCCGACTTGGCAGCCAATGTGGTACATTCGGCAAAGCTTCCTGAGGGCAACCGCAATGCCATCTCTCCATCGGCAACTCTTGGCTGGAGACTCTCTGAAGAGAATTTCCTGAAGGATGTAAACTGGCTCAATGACCTCCGTCTTACTGCAGGTTATACCGTCTTGAACCAGGATCTTGATATTTCTGAGTACTTCATGTATGAGAATATCTTCACGGCTACCGGTACATGGTGGGGATGGTCTGACGCCAACAACGCCATCCAGACTTCAGACTCTCAGCGTGGTGGTAACGACAAGCTGGGCTTCATCAAGCGTAAGGAGTTCAACGTAGGTTTGAATGGTGCCTTGTTCGGCAACCGACTCAGCTTTGCCGTGAACTACTACAACACGGTGACTGATGGTTTGCTTGCTCAGCCAGACTACATCTATCCAAGCTACATGCATACCTACTGGCCTGTATCTACATTCGTGCCATACATCAACTACGGCAAGAACCGCCGCACAGGTGTTGACTTCTCTCTCGGTTACAATGACAAGGTGGGAGACTTCGAATATGGCATCCAGGCATTCGGACAGACCAACAGTTCAAAGAACCTGAAGGTTGCAGAGAATGTAGAGTATGACTACATGCGTACAGAAGGCAAGCTCACTGATGCCCTTTGGGGATATGAGTGCTTAGGCTACTACAACAGTCAGGAAGAAATTGACAATGATAAGGTCAAGAGCTCTTTCGGTACTTTGAAGCCAGGTGATCTGAGATACAAGGACCAGAATGGTGATAATATCATCGACAGCAAGGACCGCGTGGTTATCGGTCGCTGGAGCGCCAAGTTCACCGGTGGTATGAATCTTACCTTGAAGTACAAGAACTTCACTCTCTTCGCCATGTTGACAGGTCAGTTTGGTGGCAATGCTCTCAAGGACGATACCTACAACTGGGTTTACGGTGAGCGTAAGTACAGTGACGTGGTACTCGGTGCCTGGACAGAGAGTAAATACAAGAACGGTGAGTCTATCACCTATCCTCGTCTGACAACACAGAGTGGTGACAACAACTTCTGTGCTTCCGACTACTGGATGTATTCTACAGACCGTATCGACTTGAGCCGCGTGCAGCTTACCTACGACTTCAACAAGTCTCTCTTCGGAGACAATAGCTTGGTTAAGGGCTTGCAGGTATATGTTAATGGCAGCAGCCTCCTGACGATAGCCGGTGAGCGCAAGCAGATGGAACGCAATGTAGATTCTGCTCCTCAAACCCGCAGTTTCACCATCGGTGCAAAGGTTGAGTTCTAATATAAAAATTAAGATAACGAAAATGACAAAAGTGATGAACAACTTACTATCAAAATATAAAATTGGTGGAGTGGTGCTCGGACTGGCTCTTTCGATAGGACTGACAAGCTGCGACGATATGTTCGAGCCTGCCATCGAAAACCATCTGGGTTTCGAGTATATGTACGACCATCCTGACTATGCTGATGGTGTGCTTGGCAACGCCTATACCAGTCTGCCAAACGGCTCTTACTCATTCAACGATGTCGCAACAGACGATGCCGTGAGTAACGACGCTACCGACGCTTATCGTAAGATGACTGGCGTAGATAGCTGGACTTCAAGCAACAATCCGGTGGAAACCTGGCGCGACTGTCGTGCAGCCATCCAGTATATCAACCTCTTCCTCGCCAATGTTGATAAGGTAAACTGGAACAGCGATGAGACTGTGCGTGCCATGTATGAGCAGCGTTATATCGGTGAGGCAAAGGGTTTGAGAGCACTCTTTATGTACTATCTGCTCCGTGCCCATGGTGGTTGGGTCAATGGAAAACTCCTCGGTGTGCCTAATATTCTTGAGCCAACGGATGTAAGCTCAGATTTCAATTCTCTGGAGGTGCGTGCTTCTTTTGCCGACTGCATGAAGCAGCTCATTGAGGATGCAGAAGAGGCTGTACGTGTACTTCCTATTGACTACAAGGATACGGATAACGAGACAATGACCGTTAGTTGCCTTGGCAAATCCTATACAGTTACAAAGGCTACTTACAATCGTGTACTTGGTTCCAACTTCGCCGGACGCTTAAGTGGTCGTATCGCCCGTGCCGTTCTTGCACAGGCTACATTGATGGCTGCATCTCCAGCCTTTGCCGATGGCAGCGGCGTAACCTACGAGCAGGCTGCCAAATATGCCAAGGCTGTGCTCGACCTCAATGGTGGCATCTCAGGCATCGATATAAATGGTTTGGAGTGGTATGCAGACCCAAATATGAAGGATCTTGATGCGGCAGAATGTCCTAAGGAAGTACTCTGGCGTACAGAGAAGAGCGAGAACAATGATTTGGAGACCAAGTACTACCCACCATCAATCTATGGTCAGGGTCGTATCAATCCAACCCAGAATCTTGTAGATGCATTCCCTGCTGCCAACGGTTATCCTATTACAGATGCCAACAGCGAATATGACCCAGCTAATCCATACGAAAACCGTGACCCACGTCTGGCTAAGTACATTATCTATAACGGTCAGAAAGCAGGTTCTGGAAATGCTGTCATCAATACACAGGCAGACAACGCAGAGAATCTCGATGGTCTCAACAAGGATGTTTCCAAGTCAACCAGCACAGGTTACTATATGAAGAAGCTCCTCCGTCAGGACATCAACCTGGATCCTACGGTTAACGGCAAGGCTTATCATTATACAGCCCGCATCCGTTACACAGAGCTTTATCTGGATTATGCCGAGGCAGCCAATGAGGCTTATGGTCCTAAGGGTGGTACAGGTTACTCAGCCTACGATGTCATCAAGGCAATTCGTGAGCGTGCAGGCTTGGGAGAGTTTGGCGAGGATCCATACCTGGAAGAGTGTGCACAGAGCAAGGAAAAGATGCGTGACTTGATTAGAAACGAGCGCCGCATCGAGCTTTGCTTCGAAGGCTTCCGCTTCTGGGATCTGCGTCGCTGGAAGGCTAACCTCACAGAGGAGGCAAAGGGTATGAGTATCACCAACGAAGAGGCTGGCAAGAAATATACTCCAATCTCAGTGGAAACACGTAACTTCAAGGAGAATGCCTTCTATGGTCCTATACCATACGACCAGATTCTTAATTTCCCATCACTCGTTCAGAACGCTGGATGGTAAAAAGAACAACATTTGGTAATAACAAGAAAAAATGAAGAATATGAATAAAACATTCAGAAAAATAGGTACTGCAATCATGGGACTTGCCTTGGTAGCTGGTCTTTCTACCTCTTGTTCAAACGGAGATTGGGAAGATAGTCTTCAGGGAGGAACAGCTAATGGTGGCAACAACGGTAAGATATCTGTATATTTCTCTATGCAGGCACCTATCCGCGTTATCACCCTTGGTAATGACGATGATGCAGTAAACACCGATGACAATGCTCATCAGTTCAAGCTGCAGGCAACTTGGGGTGGTGGCTACAAGAATACCAAGGACTGTAAGATCAGCTATCAGATAGATCCATCTCTTCTGCCAGAAGGCAGTGGTATGGAGGTGCTCCCTTCATCCTACTATACCCTGGAGGATCCTAATACCCTGACTATCCCTAAGGGAAAGATTATTGGTGGTACAACAGTGCATCTTACTGATGCCTTCTTCAACGATCCAAAGGCTGCTACTACTCACTATGTTTTGCCAGTAAGACTCGTTTCTTCCCTCACTGGTGATGATATCCTTGAAAAGCAGAACTACCAGTTGCTCTGTGTGAAGTACAAGAATCAGTATTCAGGTCTGTATTGCAAGACAGGAACTACCAATATCCAGGATCTGAAGACCATTACCCACAAGAATGAGGATGCCCTGGATGTGGTTTCAACTGTAGATTTCAACACATCTTCCATCACTTTCTCTTATCCTGTAAAGGAGTGGAAGTATGATGACAAAGAGCATATCTGGAGTCAGATTGATGCATCGAAGGAGTTGACCATTAATTTGGCATTCAATGGAGAAAACTGTCAGGTTCTTCAGGATGGCAAGGTGATCGGTAATGGTACTTTTGCTCCTCGTGGCATTCAGGATTTCAGCGACAAGGACCGCATGGCTGATTGTCTGAAGATCAAGTTTAATGCTACTGTTGTGACCAATGCTGGTGATGCAGAGCACGAGAAAACATGGAACATCTCTGCTGACTATGTGATGTCTATGATGAGTCGTGGCAACAAGCTTGAGTCATGGAAGTAATTTCGTAACAAACTAATGAAAATGAATTTAGTAGTATGAAAGTAAAATATATTATATCTGCACTGGTCTGCCCATTTGTTTTGGGCAGCTGTGCAGACTGGGATGACTGGAAATATGACGTAGAGAAACCTCAGACCATCGCTCAGTATGAGTACCTCAACGACTATGCGCCATTGAAGGAGTATCTGGATCGTGATGCTCATCCTGGCTTTAAGGTAAGTGCAGCACTTGCCGTGGACGAGTTCAACCAGCAGGGTCCTCTCTTCCGTCTTGCAGCCCATAACTTTGATGAGATTGTTGCAGGCAATGCTATGAAGATGGCTTCCTGTGTCAACGACCAGGGTGTGATGGATTTCAGTAAGGTATCTTCCTTTGTACGTGCAGCAGAAGATGCAGGGTTAACAGTTTATGGTCATACGCTTGCCTGGCATGCTCAGCAGCCTAGAAAATGGCTTGAGAAACTTATTGCAGACAAGGAACTGGATGTAGATCCTGATCAGAAGACTTTTACGGAACTTTCTCGTCAGACTTATCAGGATGGTAAATTCCCTTTCTATGAGATGGGCTGTGCTCCTGATATCATTAATGGTTCTATTCACTTTGTGCCAACAGGCGACTGGTCGCAGTTCTTCTGTATGACGGGTTGTAGTATGAAGGCTGGCAACTATGTTGCTATCTTGCATATCAAGTCAACCAAGGATGGTATGATTTCACTCACCGCACAGAATGGTTGGGGTGCTGAAGCTCAGAAAATCACTCAGAAGTTTACCGTTAAGGCTAACGAATGGGTTGATGCCGAGGTTGCTCTTAATGACATCCAGGGTGGAAACTATGATTTCATCCTGTTGCCTGAGACTTTTGATGGTACACTTGATCTGCAGTCTGTCACTATCGGTCAGTATGAGTCGCCTGCCATGGAGGTGGAGCAGGAGGTAAAACATCAGACTTATCAGGATGGTCCATTCCCTTACTATCAGATGGGCTGTGCTCCTGATGTCATTAATGGTTCTATTCACTTTGTGCCAACAGGTGACTTGTCTCAGTTCTTCTGTGTTACCGGTGCGCCTCTCACTCCAGGTAATTATGCTGTTGATGTAGAGATTAAGTCAACCAAGTCAGGAAACATCAAGATGACTGTTCAGAACGGTTGGGGCGGTGATGCCGAGAGTCGCGATGGCACTGTAGCTCTGAAGGAAGGCTGGACAACAGCCCGATTCAAGATGACTCTTGAGCAGGGTGGTAACTACGATTTCATCCTGAAGCCAGAGACATTCGACGCAACACTCGACTTGAAGTCTGTCACCATAAAGAAGATTGTCAAGACGAACTCTATCCCTCTCACTCCTCAGGAGAAATCAGATACTCTTACCTGGGCGATGAACAAATGGATAAGTGGCATGATGCAGGCCACTGGAGGCAAGGTGAAGGCTTGGGATCTCATCAACGAGGCTGTCTCTGGTGGTGGTAATGTGAATGGTTTCTATGCTCTTCAGACTGAGGCTACCAGTGAGCATAATCCACAAGATTTCTACTGGCAGGATTACTTTACACCAGAGATGTATGGTCCTATCGTAGAGAAGGCGGCTCGTGATGCTTATGCTGCGGTAGAGGGTACAAACCCTGAAGACCTCAAGCTCTTCATCAACGATTATAACCTGGAGTCTGACTGGGACGACAACAAGAAGGTGAAGTCGCTCGTTTACTGGATTGGCGTATGGGAAAAGAAGGGTCAGGAACTCGGCTGGAACACCAAGATTGATGGTATCGGATCACAGATGCACATCAGCTACTACGAGAATGAACAGACTCTGGAAAGCAAGAAGAGGGCCATCCAGAACATGCTCAAGATCATGGCAAAGACTGGCAAGCTCGTCCGTATCTCAGAGATTGATATGGGCTATGTAGATAAAGATGGCAAAGATGTTACTACTGCTCAGCTGGAGAAGCTTCCTATTGAAGAGCGTGTGGCTAAGGAAAAGGCTATGGCTGAACACTACAAGTGGATTATCGAGCAGTATTTCAAGATCGTTCCTGTCAGTCAGCAGTATGGTATCTGCCAGTGGTGTCTCACCGATTCACCAACAGACAGCGGTTGGCGCCCTGGACAGCCTGTAGGTCTTTGGAACCTCAACTATCAGCGCAAGCCTGCTTACGGTGGTTTTGCTGATGGTCTTGCTTCTTCTGCTAAAGGAGAAAGTGATGTAAAATAATTAATGATTAATTTAAAATAATAAACTATGAGGAAATTTTTATTGACTTTCGTGGCAATTATTGCATCGTGCATGGCCATGGCTGCATCGATTGCAGAAAATGAAGTGGATTATTCGTATCTACGAGGTACGTATACTACTAGTGCGTATCCAAATACTTATGAATTGTTAGAAGAAAATGGATTTCCTAAAAGAGCATGTACAATAGGCGTTCAAATGAAAGCTTTGCCTTATGGTTACCATTATTCTTGGAAAATATTAAAAGGTAATGGTGATGAGGTCCTTCAAGTACAACCTGGGACAAATTTTGCATATATAGGCCAGAATGGACACACTGATGTTTTTGAGTTTTCTATAAGCATAATAGATGAGACTACAGGTCATCCTATAATGTCAAGAGATATTAGTTTTGTATTTATTGAAGGTTTTAACAAGCCGATTGTTCCACCTGTTGGTCAATAAAGTTTTGTAAGTAGAACATTAGTTTTAGGTTTATCATACAAAGATTAACCGAAAAAAGATGTTAGTCGTTAAGGTTGGCTGTGTTGTGATGACACGGTCAACCTTTTTGCTTGTATGCTCGGCATGAGCTTATTCTAATGGGTGCAAGTCCCTAACGAACCCTAATAGCGGGAATCGTATAGCCAAGAGCAAGGGTGTCCACTGCGAGGTGGAATCTGAAAGAAGCTGGCGGCAAACATCTGACCTAACGTAGAGAAACTTCATATAAGGCATTTGACCATGGATGAGATTGCAAGACAAATCAAAGTCCCATAGCTATTCGGAATGGTTGGTGTAAATGAAGTGGGTATAAGATGGAAAGAATAAGCCCTTATCCGAGGAGGTCTCACGGACGCATGGGTGAAGATGAATAATTCGATGTACAATGACGGAGTAAAGCTTGCCGTGAGAAGTCAGCAGAGGTCATAGTACCCAAGGCACGTGTGCTTATAGGGAAGGACTGAATCGTGCAGTGCAATAGTAAATGAATGTTACCTTGTGAGACACCTCATCAGATGTCCGAAAGGAACTCTCTATCCAAGACGATAGGACGGAATCCGACAATAGGATAGAAGTGATGCTACTCATAGGGATAGCTGAAAACAACTTGCCACACATCGCAAGATGAGAAAGCACGAAACCGCCGTATGCGGAACCGCACGTACGGTGGTGTGGGAGGTCGGTAAATGTGAAAATAGGAGGCAAATGCCTTTTATGATTAGCATTTACCTCCTACCCGATTGTAACATTTGTCTTGCAATATGTTAAATGTGAGTCAGTAAATAAAAAATAATTCTGATTTTTGAGGTTGTATCACTTCTTTTTTGTATCTTTGCGCTTAAATATCACTATACTGATATATAATGGCTATTTTATGGCTTAATGTTCACTTAAATGATAGTTAAGTATATGAAAGATTTGTATGAATATTCTACTCCGGAACTGGTGAGATTGCTGGGAAATCGCTTTAGAGAATACAGAATGCGATGCAATTTGACACAGAAGGAAGTGGCAGAACTGACAGGCATTGGTATGACTACTATCCACAAGTTTGAGAATGGATGTGCTAGAAACATATCACTTTCTACATTGATTCTCTTGCTCAAGGTGGTGGGACAGATCAATGCGCTTGATAACTTAATGCCCGAATTGCCACCATCCCCTTACTTGATGACCAAGGGAGATAAAAAGGTACAAAGAATTAGACACTGATAATAGCGAATGATTTATGGTTAAGACTTTAAAAGTAATCTTGTGGGATGAGGAAGTTGGTAGGTTGTCGTGGGACGACAAAAGGCAAATGTCCTACTTCACTTATAATCCAACTTTTGTGCATAGGGGTATTGATATATCTCCTCTATGGGCATCCATACGCAACAATAGAGGACTTATGCCTATTTGGGGAGAGGAACAGAGAATTTATCAAAAACTTCCTGCTTTCCTGGCTGACTCATTGCCTGATTCTTGGGGCAATCAGTTGTTTGATCTTTGGAGACAGCAGAATCATCTCTCCAATACGGAAATTTCTCCTCTTGATAAGTTGTCATTTATCGGTAGAAGAGGAATGGGTGCTTTGGAGTTTGTCCCAGAGTATGAGAGGAGTAAGAAATCAGAGAGGATTGATGTCAATTCCTTGGTTGCACTTGCTGAACGCATATTTACTGAACGAGAGGAGGCTCAGATTTTACCAGAGGAATCTCTTACCATGCAGTCGCTCTTGACTGTGGGAACTTCTGCTGGTGGCAGGCAGCCTAAGGCTGTTATTGCTATCAATTCGGCTGATGGTGAGATAAGAAGTGGACAAATCTCGGATCTTGATGGATATGATTACTACTTGTTGAAGTTTGGAAATGCTGATTTCAACTCTGCCGAACTAGAAATGACATACTACGATCTTGCCATCAAGGCTGGCATCAATATGATGCATTCTGAACTCTTGACGGTTGATGGCAGCAAGCACTTCATGACGCAGAGATTTGATAGAAAAGATGGGAAGAAGCTTCATACTCAAACTTTGGCGGCTATGTATCCTGAGGCAAATAGTTATGAGCAACTTATTTCTGTTTGCAGGTCGCTCCATTTGCCAGAGGCTGATTGTGAAGAGGTTTATAGAAGAATGATATTCAACGTGCTGGCAAACAATACTGATGATCACAACAAAAACTTCTCCTTCATGATGGATAGGATGGGTAATTGGCGGTTATCACCTGCTTATGATCTTACCTATATCCTCAATATGGGTGGAGTGCAGCCCAATCAAGACCACTGTATGTTTATCAGGTCCAAACTGCGTAATATTTCAAAAGAGGATGTCTTGCAATTTGCATTCGATAATGGTATTCGAAAGCCAGAGAGTATTATAGGTGATGTAAAGAATGCTTTGTTGCAATTTAGGACTGTGGCTGTAAAATATGCAGTGGATGAAAAATGGATAGGCAGAGTGGAGGCTACCATCCTTTCTCATCTGAAAGAATGGGGTGAGTATGAAGATGATAAACCGACGTTATCTGTAGAGATTAATGGTCATCAAGTGACTGATGTACATATAGAGCAAGCCTACAAGGGCAACTTTCATTTATGTGCAAAGATAGATGGCAGGGAAAAGAAGTTTGTGATAAGCAAAAACAAGAATGAGTTTTCCCTTATAGAGAGTCTCGGAATCGCTAATCTTACAGAGAAACAACTGTTGACTATGGTTGAAAAATTCCTATGGAAGTAAAGAAATATAAAGGTCGGTTGTGTCGTGAAGACACGACCGACCTTTTTGCATTTTTTTAATGATGATAATATTCTCTTTCTCCTATGTGTCATTCTTGAAAGAGATTGTCTAGTGTGACTTCGCTGTTTACTATACTTGAATGGATGCCATTGGCAACACCAAATGTTGTGACAAAGGTATTTACCAATGATTTTGTGCAATGGGTTCGGTCTCTGAATAATTCCATCCTATTGCGCAGCTTTATCTCATAATCTGCTGAAATTTTGTATTGGGCTTGACTAAATTTCATCTCGCAGAGGTTGATGACTCGGTCGGCACGCTCTATGATGAGATCTATTTGGGCTCCTCTCTGATTCTTGGTTTTGTCAGCCTTGTCAAACCAAATGTAAGCCTCGCTAGCCACGCCACCAATATTCAATGCATTGCGTATTTGGCTGATATGGAACAAACAGAGTAATTCGAAAGTTAAACCTTGCCATGCCTCAACACTGTGAGAGAGATAATGCTTGCTCCACCATTGCTCATCAAAGGAGTCGATATTGGGCTCTATATACTTTAAATAAAATAAGGTATAAAAGTCTGTCAACTTATATAGGCGGTTTTGCGTCTTCTTGCCATAATATCTGAACTTCATGATGAAGTCACATCTCTCCAGATTATTTAATATCTGGCACAACTTCTTTCCGTCCAGTTTGGCTGCTTTAGCAATTTCTGCATTTGTCATGCCGCCTTTATGATTAGCCAAGAGCCTGACCACCTTGATGTAATTGTCTGCATGAGTAAATAAGGCTCCATATAATTCGTCAAATTCTTGTCTTAGTGCCCCTCCCTTGTTAAAGCACAGGGCATCAACATTCTGTACAAGGCTAAGACTTGGATCTATTAAACTCAGATAAAAAGGAATGCCTCCAAAGAACATATAGCATTGGGCTATCTGGAAGCGATCCCAAGAGCATCCCCGCGATTTTAGGTATAGTTCTGTCTCATACAAAGTAAATGGGCGTAAATATATCTGGCAAGTGATGCGAGCATGCAGACCTCCTTGGTTTTCTATGAGCTTGTCTACCATCCATGATGTGGCAGAACCGCTAGCGATGAAAACTATATCGCGACGACGGGCTGCCCATCCATTCCAAAAGTTTTCAAATGCTGGGGTGAAGTCGGAACGCAAGGAATCTATCCAAGGCATTTCGTCTACAAAGATTATCTTTTTGCGGTCTTCTGGCAAGGATGACAGATATTCTTCCAAAACATCAAAGGCATCAAACCAATCTGATAATTTGCGAGCTGATGTCTCGCCCATGGCGTGTTTTAATGCTTTGGCAAAACTGCGCAATTGGGTGCGTTGGGGGAGATTGTGTCCTCCAACGAAAGTGAAGTCGTACTTCCGACCAAAGAATTCATCTACTAGATAAGTCTTGCCGACACGTCTTCTACCATAAACGATAACAAGTTCAGAGCGATCTGAGTCTATACAACGTTGAAGCTCTGCCTTTTCTTTATCTCGTCCGATTATTAAATCTGCTTTCATACTTCTAATGTTTTGGTTCGACTGCAAAATTACGATATTTTTCCTTAAAATGGCACGAAAACGCACTTTTTCTCACTTTTTTTTCGAGAAAAAGTGCGTTTTCGTGCCAAAATCTTTAATTTGGCTTCCCAGAGAAGGACGTGTTGTATTAGGCAAAGCTTTCTTAATATGAACAATAGGAATACGAACTTTAAAAAAAAGAAATAATGAAGAAATACATCAAACCATCTATGGATATTGTTAAGTTGGAGAATGTGAGTCTGTTGGCTGCCTCTGGCTCTGGCAATGAAGTGAATACAAAATTGAATGATGAAACTCCAAGTGATGTTACATTCCATTCTCGTAAATTCAGCCTCTGGGACGGCGCCGAAGAGTAACGAATTAATCTATATAATATAAATAATAAACAAATGGTATAAAAAATCCCAGAATCGCTCTTCCAAGCAGTTCTGGGATTTATTATGGTGATATTTGTCATCAATATCTCCGCTATTATATTTTTTATGTATTGCTCAGATTCTTAATGATTTCCAAAGGTAGCTGGGTAGCTTTGGAAACCTGTTCGGCAGAAAGTCCCATTGCCAGCAATCGTTGTGCTGTTTCTGTGTTGGCCTCATGTTTGCCTTCTGCTCTACCTTTCTCCATACCTTTTTCCATACCTTTCTCCATGCCTTTCTCCATGCCTTCCTTCATGCCCTTTTCCCTGCCTATTTCTATACCCTCCGCAAGACCTTCTTGTTTGCCTTCACGCTTAGCGGTGTCTACGGAATTCTTGATGTCACGATATGCCATCTTGCTGGTCTCGTACTCCCTCATTTCCTGCGGAGTAAACTTGGCTATCTCGGCTTCCTCGAAGAGGCGGTCGAAAACCTTGTCGCACAGCTCCTTCGGACGCTGGGTAAGCTTATAGAGGTTCTTCAGTGCATAGAGCCACTTCTCGTAGAGCGTATCCAGTTCTTCCAGGGGTTTGTTGAACTTGGAAATCTCTACATAAATATATTCGAGTTTGTCGTAAAATACTTTGTGGGTAGCTGTATCGCACAACTGCACATGATGGCGGATTTTCTCCTTGTCGAATGCATCCTCGTTCATGCTGAAGTTGAGCAGGGCTACGGTATAGACATGATTGAGTTTGAAATCCCATTCATTCCCCTTTGGTGCCTGTTCACGGATAGGGAAGGTTGAGTAGAAAAGGGCACGATCCTTGAAATACGTCTGGTAGGCATTCTGCATTTCTACGATGAACTTCTCGCCGTTTTCGCCCTCACAATATACATCAAAGATGGCTCTGCGGTCGGTATATACATCTCCCACATGCTCTGGATTCAGATACGACACGTCCTTCACAACCTGTTTGCCATTAAACAAGCTGTTGAGAAAGCAAATGAGCAAATCCTTGTTCATTGCTGTTCCGAAAATTCGCTTGAAACCGAAGTCGGTCAGTAAGCTGATATATCTTTCTTCTACCTGCTTCATAATCTCTGTTTTAAGAATCCATGCCGCAAAGTTACGGTTTTATTTTCATATCTGCAAGAATTTTCTAGGATTTTTAAAGGTAAAAAAGTAAAAAGGTAAAAAAGTAAAGATTTTGCTATCCCCAATACTATCTGATAACTTTTTCTAAAACTTTTCGACCTGTATGGTTGAAATTACCCACACGCCCTTTACCTTTGCTTTACCCTTCGGCCAGCGATTTTCAATTCCCTTCGGCCGGTGACCGTTGGTTCAGGGCGTATGGGACTTACATGCGAAACTTCAGTAACGAATTAATCTATATAATATAAATATTAAACAAATGGTATAAAAAATCCCAGAATCGCTCTTCCAAGTGGTTCTGGGATTTATTATGTCTGATAGTTTGCCATGATGTGCTTCCGTTTGCCTACAGATATGGCTGCGTGGGGTTAAGAATATGACTGCGTGGGGTTAAGAATATGACTGCGTGGGGTTAAGAATATGACTGCATTGGGTTAAGGATACGACTCCGTAGGCTAACGGAGACGTATCCTTCGGCTTGTCGAGATATCTGCGTCAGCTGATTGAGTCACTTGAGTTAGCTGATTGAACTACTTGAGTTAGCTTACTGAACTACTTGGGTTAGCTGATTGAACTACTTGAGTTAGCTGATTGAACTACTTGAGTTAGCTGACTGAGCTATATCAGTATCCTGTAGTATTACATGTGTATTTTTTTTCTAATTTAATGCCACATTTGCCACACTTACACTTAACTCTTTGATTATTAGAGGATAACGGGTGGCAATAAGGGGTGTTTTTATTGTCACCTTATTGCCACCTATTACCACTTTTGGCATAAAATCAGCAAAATAACGGTGTTTTTGAGGGATTTGCTACGTCCCGACGCAGCAAAAGTTACGTCCGGACGTAGTAAAAGATACGTCGTGACGTAATTTAAGTGCGGGAATTCAATGGCAAGAAGTATATAAATAAATCCCAGAATCGCTCTTCCAAGCAGTTCTGGGATTTATTGTGTCTGATAGTTTGTTTACCACTTAAAGAGGTGAGGAACAAATTCCTTGAAGCAGCGGCGCCAGGTGAGCCACTCATGATGAGTGCCTGGTGATACGTAAACATCGAGCTTGATGCCCAGCTCCTTCAACTGCTGTGCCATCTTCTCGGTACCGAAGTTCTCTTCCGAACCGCAGCCCATAAACATATAATGAATGTTCTTGTTGTATTTCTCTGCATCGGCAAAAACTCCATTGAAACAGGTCTTTACATCCACGCCAAAGAGAGCACCGCTAAAGGTGCCAAGGGCAGAAAACTTGTCCATGTGAGGCAATACCGTGTTGAATGTCTGGCAACCGCCCCATGACAATCCAGCCATCGCACGATGCTCGCGGTCGGTATATGTGCGGAATGTCTTGTCAACCATCGGAATCAGATCCTTGATAATCACATCATAGAAAGAAGCTCCATAGTGGCTGCGCTCTTCATCTACATTCTTGCCTGGACGGGCAACGAAAGGCTTCTTTACATCGCCACTCTCCATGACCACAATCATAGGCTCAGCCTTGCCTTCTGCTATCAGGTTGTCCATGATGTGCTGCATCATTCCCTGCTTGCTCCAGCCCGTCTCGTCTTCGCCCATGCCATGCTGCAGATAGAGCACAGGATAGCGCTTGGTGGTGTTGGTTTCATATTCGGCAGGGGTGTAAACCATGGCGCGGCGGAACTGCTTCTGAGAGGCTGCATAGTAAGATACTGAGCGAACCTGACCGTGGGCTACGCCCTGCTGAGGACGATAGTAGTTGCCTTCTGCTCCTTCTGGAACTTCCAGACCGCCTGCTTCACGGCAGCAGCCGAAGTAGGTTTCGCTGGCAGGGTCAACAACCTGCACGCCATCTACATTCAGAAAATAGTAGTGGAATCCTACTACCAGCGGATCGCTCACGCCGTACCAGTCGCCATCCAAATCCTTTTTCATCTCATATTGTTTGCCGCAGATGTCGAAGATTACTTTCTTTGCCTCAGGAGCATGGAGCTTTACATAAGCTCTGCGGTCCTTATCTACACGCGGATAGTTGCTGTCTGGAATGATTCCCTGCAGGGCGAGCATCATGTTTGCATAGCGCTTGCCCATGGTGCGGTAGCTTTCTGCGATGAAGTGGAGGCCGTCGCCACGCTGTGGACAGCCCTTTGAAGAAATGACGTGGGCTGTAGGAATGGTCTTGGCAATATCATCAACGATGGCGATATGTGCCCAGCATTTTCCGCCCATATCCTTCTGTACGGTTTCGCCTACGAGCAGAGGTACGTCTTCTGCCTTCAGATTCAAATCCTTCAAGATGTCGTTATATACAGTCTTTACTCGGTTAGGCCAGTTGGCATCGCCGTTGTTGGTTTCGCCCTGATGCAGGAGAATGCCCTTGATAACACCCTGCTTCTTGGCTATTTTTGCCAGTTCTATCAGTCGGGCGTATGGATTTCCGTTGTACTGGGATGCAAAGTTCTTCATCCAGTCGGGTTGTTTCTTGAGATAAGCCTTATAGGTACGCTTATCGAAGAGGTCGATGCTGGCTCCGCCCACGGCCACGGTGATGGTTCCCACCTTGATACTGTCTGGCAGGTTATCCACCATCTTTCTTCCGAAATAGTCAACAGGAGTCAGTCCTGTAGAAGGTCTTGCCTGTGGCGGCACGGCGGTGTGCCATTGTCCCTTCTTCCATCCCGCCTTTTCATCATCCACGGCATACATAGCCTGGAATCTCGGGTTCACGCCCGTTCGGTCGATGTCTTCGATAGCCGCATTTCCTTCCATGTTCGACTGTCCGAAGCAGAGATAAATCTGAAAATTAGGATCAGGCTTTTCCTGAACCTTACTGCCCGTTTTCTGTGCCATCATAGGTAGGCACGCCATCGCGAGCATCGATGCTAAGATTGATAATCTCTTCATAGTTTATATTTAATTAAATTATTAGATTGATTTTCATCTTCTGTTCTGTTTGCAAAGTTATGAAAAGATTTCCATACGTGCTTTGTCTCATATATCAATAACTTTTCCCTTTCTTATATAATAAGGTGATTCTTTTGTCTCAGGTTTCAGAATATGTTTCATTTTGTTTCTTTTTGGGTAGATGTTATGTTTGATAAAGTATTTGTTACTTGAGATAAAATGCGTTTTAATGTTTTTATCTATTTTTGCGACGTGTTTCAGCATCCTTAATGAAATTTTTGAAAATTTAGGATGTAGAATATAATAATGTAGTATTAAACAACTGACTAGTAAGTAAAACTATTAATCTATTTTTAAGATGAAGAATTTAAAAATGATTGAAAAGCCGTTTGTTTTGCTATTCCTGCTCTGTTTGCTTCCTTTGGGAGTTTCGGCTCAGAGCATAGTAAAAGGTATAGTGACTGATCCAAGTGGAGAACCTGTGATTGGTGCTACTGTTAAAGTAGATGGTAGCAAGCTGGGTGTTATTACCGACTTGGATGGTAAGTTTAGCATTGATGCTGCCCCTGATGCAACATTGACAATTACCTATGTGGGTATGGAGCCTAAGACCGTGAAAGCTGAGGCTGGTAAAACCCTTTCCATTACCTTGAAGGATGATTCAAAAGTTCTTAATGATGTCGTTGTCATCGGTTATGGCGTTCAGAAGAAGAGCGACCTGACTGGTGCAGTTGCATCTATCAAGAGCGATGACATCAAGGGTTTGTCTGCTACCGATGCCGGTGCTGCCCTCCAGGGTAAGGCTGCCGGTGTGCAGATTATCAACTCGGGTGGTCCGGGTGAGGCTGCCGATATCCGTATCCGTGGTTATTCTTCTAATAGTGGTAATATCGGTCCGTTGCTCATTGTCGATGGTCTGAAGGTGGATAACATCCAGTACCTGGATCCATCTATGATTGAAAGCATGGAGGTATTGAAGGATGCCGCTTCTGCTGCCATCTATGGTGCGCAGGCGGGTAATGGTGTCGTTATCATTACTACCAAGACGGGTGCTGCCAATGGCGGTAAGGCTCAGATTTCCTATAGCAGCAAGTTCACCATCCAGTCGTTGGGAAAGAGGGCTGATATCTTTGATGCTCCTGAGTATATAGAGTATCATAAGTATTTGGGCGACTTGAACGATGATCTTCTGAAGAAGAACAACTATAATGGTCAGAACACCAACTGGTATGACGAGGTATTTGAGAACAGTCTGGCTCACCAGCATAGTCTCACCTTGCAGGCAAGTAACGGTAAGGGACGTTTCCTCGCCAGCCTGAATATCCTGAACAATGATGGTATCGTTAAAGGTAGCAAGGATACTTATAAGCGTTTCACGGGTCAGATCAATGCCGACTATGATATCTATAAGTGGTTGAACGTGACTACTAATACATCTTTTGAAAAGTGGAAGACCAAAGGCGTGACCAAGGGTTATGGTTCATTGCTGAACTCTGTGGTTTCTATCGATCCTTTGACTCCAGCTTATATCAGTAATGTGGAGGATTTGGCTCCTGGCATGAAGGCACAGGTAGAAGCCGGTGGCCCTGTTCCAAGAGATCCAAGCCATAACAATGACTACTATGGTACTTCTAAATATGTAGAAGATGCTACTGGTAACCCTCTCTATCAGCGCGACCGTCATGATACATGGAATTCTGGTATCAATGTACGTGGTACCGTTGCTGCCAATATCAAGCCATTCAAGGGCTTTACATTTACTTCTCGCTTAGGTTATCGTATCACTCAGAGTAACTATCATAACTACGAGACTCCATATTGGTTAACATCTATGGCACATAGTGAAAACTATACCATTGAAGCGAATACCAATAATGGTTTGTACTATCAGTGGGAGAACTTTGCCAACTATTTGACAACAATCGGCAAGCACACTATTGGTGCCATGGCAGGTATGTCGTTTACCAAGAATCATTGGGACAACAGTTCCATCAGTTCTACAGGAGGTAACATACTCACATCTTATGAGCCAAACTTCCATTACATCAACTACTTGTTGGCTGATGCAACCAAGAAAGTAGGTAACGCTCCTTCAGATGCCACAGAGTTATCTTACTTTGGCCGTGTATCTTACAGCTATGACAACCGTTACTTCATGCAGGTTAACTTCCGTCGTGATGCTTTCGATACATCAAAACTTTCAAAGAAGGCACGTTGGGGTAACTTCCCATCAGTTTCAGCAGGATGGGCTATCAGCAATGAGAAGTTCTTCAAGGACAATATAAGCCGTGATGCCATTTCTTTCTTGAAACTTCGTGGTTCTTGGGGTCAGAATGGTAACGTCAATATCTTGAGCGATTATCGTTATGCTTCTACCATAGCTCTTAATCAGAGTTTCTATCAGTATAATCCTTCTATCGGAGATGGTAAGCTGACTTTAGGTTCTAAGCCTTCTGGACTTGCTAACCCAGACTTGAAGTGGGAAACTTCAGAGCAGGTTGACCTTGGACTTGATGCGCGATTCCTTAACGACCGTTTGACTTTGGGCTTAGACTGGTATCGTAAGACAACCAAGGACCTCTTGATTGAAATCACTCCTATTCCAGAGATTGGTGTAAACAAGAGAGTTGTTAATACAGGTAAGGTACTTAACTCTGGTCTTGATTTCGAGTTGGGTTGGAGAGATCACATCAAGGACTTTAAGTATAGTGTGACCGTAAATGGTTCAACTCTGAAGAATGAGGTGGAGGAGGTTTCTAACCTTGTAAGCCGTTTGACCGAAATAGGTATCGATGGATTCAATAACCAGCTTAAGCCTACATTCGAGGCTGGCCATCAGGTATGGTATTTCCGTGGTTACAAGTATGCAGGTGTAGCCGAAGATGGTAGCGCTCTCTATTATAATAAGAATGGCGAAACAACTTCAGCTCCAACCGATGAAGATAAGCAGGATTTGGGCTCAGGTATTCCTAAGTTTACTTATGGTATTACTCTTAATGCAGAATATAAGGGCTTTGACCTCACCGTATTTGGAACAGGCTCTGCTGGCAACAAGATTTACAACTTGATGGTTTCTGCTGACCGTCCGTTGATCAATGGAATTGATACCTACTGGAAGGATTCTTGGAGAGCAGACCGCACCAATGCTAAATATCCTGATATGAAAAAGGTTGCTACAGACTGGAAGTTCTTCAGTTCTGATGCAGCTGTGTTCAGTGGCTCGTATTTCAAGATCAAGCAGATTCAGTTGGGCTATACATTGCCAAAGGCTATCTCTAGCGTGGCAGGTATCAGCAATCTTCGTGTATATTGCTCACTGGATGATTTCTTCACCATCACCAAGTATCCTGGTGCTGATCCGGAGACCGCTTCTATGAATAGTGGCGCATCTCGTGGTTTTGATAATGGTACTTATCCAACTTCCAAGAAGGTGGTATTTGGTATCAATGTAACATTCTAACCTTTAATATTCAAAAACAATGAAGAAAATATTATTTTCAACAATATTGGCTCTTGCTGCCACAGGAACAATGACGCTCACGACATCTTGTGAGGATCAGCTTGACATAGAGCAGAAGGGTGTAATATATACCGAGAACTTCTATAAGACCGATGCTGATGCAGAGGCAGCCCTCGTTGCTGCATACGAAGGCTTTATGTGTAATGTGGTGGGACGTAACCACGATGGTGGTGGCCCAAGTATTTATACTCCATTGAAACTGATACTCAATGAGTGTGGAGACGATGTGTTGGCAGCAGGTGCCAACTCTGGTGATAATACGTTTGGTATCATGCTCAATCAGTTCTATTATGATGCTGAGGCTGAAGTACCAAAGCATATGTACACAGGCCTCTATCACTCTGTATATGACTGTAACCTTGTACTCGATCACTTTGCCAAGGGTACTACCGCTGTGCAGAAACGTTGCGCCGCAGAGGCTCGTGTGCTTCGTGCTTATGATTATTTCCTGTTGGCTAATCTTTGGGGTACTCCACCATTGGTAACTAAAACTCTGGATCCTTCTGCACAGCCTTTTAATTGTGATAAGGATCCTGAGCATCCTATGAATCACCAACAGTTGATAGAGTGGATTGCGCAGGAATGTGAGAATGCTGCCAACGATTTGGATGAGCGTAAAAGTAAGGATGACAAGGATGGAGCAGTGAAGGTAACCAAGGGCTTTGCATATGCCCTTGCCGGAAAGGCTTACCTTTTCGCCAAGCAGTATGACAAGGCTAAAATTGCCCTTAAAAAGGTTATAGACTCGGAGAAGTATGATCTTGTTCCTGGTGAGAAATATGCCGACAACTTCCATATCGAGGGTGATGCCAACGAGGAGAAGGTATTTGAAGTCAACTTCGAGTATAATACAGGTAAGACCAATTGGGGTGGTATGATTCAGCGTTCTAGCTGGATGGAAACCAACTATTGGGATTGGCGTGCTGATCACTTTGTTGCTTCTCCTAACAAGGTTTATTGTGGCGGCGTTGATGGCTGGGGTGGCCTTGGCGTGCCTCAGTGGTTTGGTGACGAGTTCTATAAAAATGATGGTGACTCTTATCGCTTGAAGGCTACTTTAAAGCATATTGATGATGCGGTTTATCATATGCCTTACGGCAAGGATGAAATCGATAAAATGACTGACGAGCAGAAGAAAACCAGTGACAAGATTGGCATCAATGACCCTGTTCAGGGACTCTACGGCAACTCTACCTGGTTGGCGTTCAAGCAAATAATGAGAGCTCCTGATACTCAAGGCAAGAAATATGGTGATAACATTCGCTTGAATAATTATCTTGTCATGCGTTACGCTGAGGTTTTGCTCAATTATGCAGAGGCTTGTATTCAGACAGGCGATCTGGATGAAGCTAAGAAATATATCAATAAGATTCAGGAACGTGCTGGTTCCAAGACAGTCAGTGAAACTGTTAATATGGATGTGTTGAAGAAAGAAAAGTCATATGAACTTTGGCTTGAAGGCTGTCGTTGGTTCGATATCATGCGATGGAATGATACAAAGGCCAAAGAGCGTTTGACTAAGGCTGGTACAGTCGTGCCACATTTGTTTGATAAGGTTTTCAGAGCTCCAAAGGCAGACGACCAGGATGTAGCTTGGGAGCATGGATCAAAAGAAAACAGCCGTTTCTATACGACCAACACTCCTGAGACTAATTTCAAGGTAGGTTTCAAGGAGGGCAAGCATGAGTTCTTCCCTTATCCACAGACCGTGTTGGATAAGAACCCTAACCTGCAGCAGAATCCTGGTTGGTAATCATGAAGTTGTTTTGTTAATATAGTGTTTTTAGTTTAAAGAACTATAGATTGTTTGACAATTAGGGGGTGTTTTGAAAAAAAGCACCCCCTTTTTTTCTTCTTTAAAGGAATTTACGTATGAAAACATGGATGTGTGCCTTGATGCTGGCGTTATCGACAGGAGCTTCGGCGAACTTCAATCCTGACGGAACGATACAGAAGGTGATACCTACGCTAAGAGGTGTGGGATTGACGAACGCTCGTTCGCGTATTCAGATTGACCGTTATTCTGCGCTGCAAGGCAAGGGTATTGGTATTGATTATTTGGATAAGAACAACTGTTTTGCCGGATGGAAGACTCTCTTCTCTAAATCGAATACTGCCCTTATATATAATAAGGTGGATTTCGGTAACGAGAAGGTGGAAGAAATCACCGTTCGTGCCAAGTCTTCAAAGGGCGGTGTGCTCGTAGTCAGAGCCGATGGCAAGAAGGGTAATATCATCGCTAAGGTGAAGATTCCAAAGTCGGCTGGCTGGAAGAATGTCCGTGCCCAGGTGCTCCATGCTCCTCAGGGCGTCCATGCTCTCCATGTATCCTTGCAGAGTGGTGCCGATGTTGAGGTAGACTGGCTGGGCTTCGATGCGTTGCCTTGGGAAAAGGGTGCTTTCGAAACTCACCAGTATCGCAATCTCTTTGCCGAGATGGGCTATAAGCAGGCTGATATAGACAGGAAGGTGAACGAAGTGTTCAACGATGTATTCTACGGTAAGAACAAGGTTTATTTCGAGGTGGGCGATTCCATGGGATATGTCAGCGATATAAAGAACAATGATGTGAGAACCGAAGGCATGTCGTATGGAATGATGGCTGCCGTGCAGTTTGACAAGAAGGACATCTTCGACCGCCTCTGGCGATGGAGCAAGAAATACATGCAGCATCAGGAAGGACCTTATAAGGGCTATTTCGCATGGAGCTGCAAGACTGATGGAACGAGAAATGCGCAAGGTGCCGCATCGGATGGTGAACTCTATTTCGTAACTTCGCTCATCTTTGCATCCAACCGATGGGGCAATGATACGGGCATCAACTATCTTAAGGAAGCGCAGCATATTCTGGATTGCAGCATGCAGAAGGCGGGAATGGACCGCACGGCTCCGCTTATCAATCTTGAACATCAGCTCATCACCTTTACGCCCGATCATTGGGGCGGGAAGTTTACCGACCCTTCTTACCATCTCCCTGCCTTTTACGAGGTTTGGGCGAAATGGGCTAACGACGGACGTTCCCAGTTCTGGAAGGAGTGTGCTGAGAAAAGCCGTGAGTTCCTGCATAAGTGCATCAATGAGAAGACGGGCTTGAACCCGGACTATTGCAACTATGATGGCAGTCTGATGAAGACCGGTCAGTTGTTGGGTGATGCATTCCGCTACGATTCATGGCGAGTGCCAATGAACATAGCGCTCGATTATTCCTGGGCTTGCAAGGATAAGGAGTGGCAGCAGAAATATGCCAATACGCTGCAGAACTTCCTGTATAGTAAGGGCATTGATTCTTTCCTGGACCAGTATAATGTAGACGGAACAATGGTAGAAGATATTCTGCCGGCAGGTACGGCTCCTAAGGCACTCCGCCATTCTATCGGTTTTGTTGCTACTTCGGCTGCGGCTTCATTGGTCAGCAATCATGTGAAGGGCAGGGAATTCGTCAGTCGTTTCTGGAATGCCAAACATGAACCAGATAAAGAAGGCTTCTTCGATGGCTATTACGACGGACTGTTGCGTCTCTTCGCCTTCATGCATCTGAGTGGCCGTTATCAGATTATCGAACCTCAATAATAATGAATAGTCTATGTACAACATTTTCAATAAAATAGTTAGATTGTTTTGTTTATGTGTATTCCTTTTTGGACATTCCTCTGCGGATGCCCAAAATAGGAATTTACCTGAAGACATCAATCCTTATTTCGGACCAGTCGGCAAGCAGGCTGTCATGCCTAATGCGGCTGGCTTTATTCAGAGATGGTTGCTTTTGGAGCCAATCTCTATGCCGGTCAAGAGCAATGTCGTTTTTACAGATTCTTATCTGAAGGAGATATTCCATACGCAGTATTTCCCTAAACAGATGGAAACAGTTCCTAAGGATGGAGCCGTCGTGAAGGTGGACAAGGAAAAACTGAAATGGCATGCGCTGGACAGTAAACTGTTTAATGTGAAGCTCTTCCGTTTCGCCACTTCGTTTAAGAAGTCCAAGTATGGTGTCTTGTTCTGGGCGGTTACCATTATCGATTGCCCTGAGGAGATGAAAGACGTCCGCTTGTCTGTTGGCTCGAATGGTGCTTCCATGTGGTGGCTCAATGGTGAGGAGGCGGTGATGCTCGAAGGCGACCGAAGAATGGTTCGCGATGATGTGGTTTCTAAGAAGCTTACCTTGAAGAAAGGTAGGAATATCCTTCGTGGTGCAGTAATCAATGGTCCTGGTATGAGCGACTTCTGTGTCCGATTCATCGACGGACAGGGCAAGCCTGTCAGAAACCTGTCTATTCACGTGAAGTAGTGCAATCAATAAAGAAAGTTATGAAACAGAACAATATATTTTTCAGATATTTTAGCCCGGTTGCTGCTCAGCAGAAACTTTATGCCGCTGCGTTGGTTGCCTTGTTGTCTTCTTCTGCTTACGAGGCAGAAGCCCAGGTGGGCGAACCTTTCATTCATGATCCTTCTACCATTGCCCTGTGTGATGGAAAGTATTATACCTTTGGAACGGGTGAAGGTGGAATCTGGTCGGAGGATGGCTGGACCTGGCAGGGTGGTGCTGTTCGTCCAGGAAGAGGAGCGGCTCCTGATGTGTTGAAGATTGGCGACCGTTATCTTGTAGCCTACAGTGCTACGGGCGGTGGATTGGGAGGCAGTCATCGCGGTGATGTCCTGACGATGTGGAACAAAACGCTCGATCCGAAATCGCCTGATTTCAAATATACTGAACCGGTGGTGGTAGCCTCATCCCTTGATGATGAAGACTGTGATGCCATTGATGCGGGCTTGTTGCTCGACCCTACTACCGGCAGACTCTGGCTCAGCTATGGTACCTATTTCGGATTTATCCGTCTGGTAGAACTTGATCCGAAGACGGGTAAGCGGATGGAAGGCAACGAACCCGTCAATATCGCCATCGACTGCGAAGCTACTGATTTGATTTACCGCAACGGCTGGTATTATCTTCTCGGCACTCATGGCACCTGTTGCGATGGTCCTAATTCTACCTACAATATCGTGGTGGGACGTTCGCGAAAGATAACCGGTCCATACGTAGATAATGTGGGCAGAGAGATGTTGCAGGGCGGTGGAAAGATGGTGATTGCTGCCAATAATCTGAAGACGGGTCCCGGTCACTTCGGACGCTATATTGAGGAAGAGGGTGTAGAAAAGATGTCGTTCCACTATGAGTCTGATTTCAGACAGGGAGGACGAAGCGTGTTGGCTATCCGTCCTTTGTTGTGGAAGAACGACTGGCCTGTGGCTGGTGATGAATTTCATGCCGGAACCTACGAGATAGAATCGGAACAAAGAGGCTATGCTCTGGAGATTGCCGTAGATTTCGTGAGAATGCAACGTGATATCGAACCTTTCTGGATCAAGCCGACCAAGCCTCTGAAGAATATCGAGCCTCAGACCTTGAAGGAGGTAGAGGCAGAATGGCCTAAGGGCGAGGTGAAGGCGAGAATGAACGATTACATGTTCCGTCCTCATCAGAAGTGGAGTATCATGCCTGCCGGAAAGGGTGGTTATCTGGGTGGTCCTTATTATAAAATCTGCATAGAAGGCACTACTCGCTATCTTACCGCAACCGCTCAGCATGATGTCATTGCCAAACCTGAGTTTACGGGTGAAGATGCCCAGCTTTGGCGCATCGAGCAGCTCACCGATGGCACCTATCGCATCATGCCTAAGGCTGTGCCAGGCACTGAAGAGAAGCTTGCATTGGTTTCACTCGGCGATTGTACCCCAGGCTTGGCTCCCTTCGATTTCAACAGCGATAATTCTAAATGGAATTTCAGGCAACAATAAATTCATGATGAATAACAATTTAATATACTAATAGCTTAATAGTAATTACAATGAACAAGAAAGTTATATACGCAGCTTTGATGTTTGTGCTGACTATGTCATCCGGCAATGCTTCTGCACAGCAGTTTCCTTATCAGAATCCAGCCCTCTCGGCTCATGAGAGAGCGGTAGATTTATGTGGTCGTCTCACTTTGGAAGAGAAAGCTTCTCTTATGCTGGATGATTCGCCGGCTATCCCACGATTGGGAATCAAGAGATTCCAGTGGTGGAGCGAGGCACTGCATGGTGTGGCGAACATGGGAGATGTAACCGTCTTTCCGGAACCTATCGGAATGGCAGCTTCGTTTAACGACAGAATGGTGTATAGAGTCTTTGATGCAACATCTGATGAGATGCGTGCCAAATGGAATGAACTGCAGCAGAAGGGAGGAGATGTAACCCGTTTCCATGCTTTATCTGTCTGGACTCCAAACGTGAATATCTTCCGTGATCCTCGCTGGGGACGTGGACAGGAAACCTATGGTGAGGATCCTTATCTTACCAGTAGGATGGGATGTGCCGTGGTGCGCGGATTGCAGGGACCTGAAGATACGAAATACCGCAAACTCTGGGCTTGTGCCAAGCACTATGCAATTCATAGCGGACCAGAATGGGCTCGCCATACAGACAATATTACCGATGTTACACCGCGCGACCTTTGGGAAACTTATATGCCTGCCTTCAAATCACTGGTGCAGGATGCAAAGGTGCGTGAGGTGATGTGTGCCTATCAGCGTTGGGATGATGAACCATGCTGCGGCAACACCCGCCTTTTGCAGCAGATTCTCAGGGATGAGTGGGGATTCAAGTACCTGGTAGTTTCCGACTGTGGCGCTGTTACTGATTTCTGGGAGAATCATAAGGTGTCTAGCAATCACAGAAATGCAGCAGCTAAGGGTGTATTGGCTGGAACCGATGTAGAATGTGGATTTAATTATATATATAAATCGGTGCCTGAGGCTGTGAAGTATGGTGCCCTGACTGAAGAAGAAGTTGATAAGCATGTGATTCGTCTGCTCGAAGGTCGTTTCGACTTGGGCGAGATGGATGACAACAAGATAGTATCATGGTCGAAGATTCCTGTATCTGTGCTTTGCAGCAAGGCGCATCGCCAGCTCTCGCTCGATATGGCTCTGCAGACCATGACGCTGCTCCAAAACAAGAATGAGGTATTACCTCTCGATAAAAAGGTAAAGAAGATTGCTTTCATCGGACCAAATGTGGATAACGAACCGATGATGTGGGGAAACTATAATGGTACTCCACGACAGACAATTACCATCCTGGATGGTATCAAGAGTCGTTTGAAGAAATACCAGGTCGTCACCTTTAAAGGGTGCGACCTGGTGAACGACCAGACTTTGGATTCTTACTTCGACCAGTGTAGCATGGATGGCAAGATGGGCTTTAAGGGCACTTTCTGGAACAATCGTGAAATGGAAGGTAAGCCTGTTACCATCACCCAGGAAAAGAATCCTGTGCAGGTAACTACCTATGGCCAGCATTCGTTTGCACCCAATGTGAAGTTGACGGGCTTTTCTGCCAAGTATGAAACCGTATTCCGTCCTAAGCAGAACGCCAAGGTATTACTCGATGTGGCTGCCTGCGGTCATTATGAGGTTTATCTGAATGGTGAGAAAAAGTCAGAGAAGAGCGATTGGCGCACAGCAGAATCCCGCATCGAGTTTGAGGGCGAGAAAGGTAAGGAGTATAAGATAGAAATACGATATGCTGAGATGCCAACCTATAATGCCAATATGAAGATCAATATCGGTCATGAGAATCCTATCGACTATCAGGCTTCGCTCAAGCAGTTGAAGGATTGCGAGACAGTAGTCTTCGTAGGTGGCATCTCTCCACAGTTGGAAGGTGAGGAAATGCCTATCGAGATTTCTGGCTTCAAGGGTGGTGACCGCACCAACATCGAATTGCCTAAGGTTCAGCGCAATTTCCTGAAGGCTTTGAAGGAGGCGGGCAAAAAGGTTGTCTTTGTCAATTGTTCGGGTTCGGCTATCGCCTTGACTCCAGAGACAGAGAGTTGCGATGCTATTCTCCAGGCCTGGTATCCTGGTCAGGAAGGTGGTGAGGCTGTGGCTCGTGTACTCTTCGGAGAGTACAATCCTGCCGGTAAGTTACCAATCACTTTCTATCGCAATTCCAATCAGTTGCCTGATTTCAAGGACTACAGTATGAAGGGCAGAACCTATCGTTATATGAACGATGCACTCTTCCCATTCGGATATGGTTTAAGCTACACTTCTTTCCGTATTGGCGATGCTACGCTTTCCAACTCTATCCTGAAGAAGGGTGAGAAGATTACGCTGAAGGTACCGGTAAGTAATGTTGGCAAGAAAGATGGAACCGAGATTGTGCAGGTGTATGTGAAGGATCCTGCCGATACCGAAGGACCATTGAAGAGCTTGAAGGCTTTCGAGAGAGTGGAGGTAAAAGCCGGTGCAACAGCTCAAGCCGTCATCACCCTGGACAGCAAGAACTTCGAACTCTTCGATGCTGCCACCAATACCGTCCGTGCCAAGGCAGGAAAGTATGAGGTTTATTACGGCAGCAGTTCGGCTGATAAGGACTTGAAGAAACTGGATGTTTCTATTGAATATTAAGTAACTTGAGAAAATCATCAAGGAGCTGAGTAAATATGAAAAGAGGGTGTGAAACTCTTTGATAGAGGTTGATAGAGTGATCAAATTCCCTTTAAGGTATTGGGTGCACAATTGAATACATAATAAATCCCGAAATCGCTTGGCGGTTTCGGGATTTTTGCTTATCTTTGCCAACGTAAATAGTAAATAGTTGATAATATGGCAACGAAGTTATATCCAATAGGCATGCAGACCTTCTCTGAGATTCGAGAGGAGGACTTTCTCTATGTAGATAAGACGGAGTACATCTATCGTATGACTCATACGAGTGGAAAGTATTTCTTCTTGGCGCGTCCACGTCGTTTCGGAAAGTCACTCCTCGTCTCTACTATGCAGAGCTATTTCGAGGGAAAGAAGGAACTCTTTAAGGGGCTTGCCATCGAAAAGCTAGAAAAAGATTGGACGGAATATCCTGTGCTTCATTTTAGTTTGGCAGGTGGAAAGCACATGGAGAAAGACCAATTGGTGCGCTATCTCTTATATATATTAAAGGTAAATGAAGAAAAATTTGGCATCGTCAATGATTCTCCTGACCCGAATGTCCGTATGCTTAATTTAATAAAAACAGTATATGAACAGACTGGGCAGAAGGTTGTTGTGCTCATCGATGAATACGATGCTCCTTTGCTTGATGTGGTACATGAGGATACTAGTTTGGGCGTCTTAAGGGAGGTGATGCGCAATTTCTATAGTCCCCTAAAGGATAGCGACCGTATGCTGCGTTTCGTCTTCTTGACAGGCATCACCAAGTTCTCGCAACTTAGTATCTTCAGTGAACTCAATAATATTACTAATGTGAGTATGCACCTAGAGTATGCTGGCATTTGCGGCATTACCAAGGAGGAATTGTTGGATAAGTTTGATGAGGATATTGATGTGTTAGCAGGTAGGTTGGGATTGACACACGAACAAGCCTTGTCAAAACTGAAGGAAAATTATGATGGCTATCACTTTACCTGGCCATCATCAGATATTTTCAATCCTTATAGCTTGTTGAACTGTTTAGCTGAAGGACAGATGAATTCCTATTGGTTTGGCTCAGGCACTCCTACTTATCTCCTTAATATGATGCGGAAATATGACTTTACACCGATTGACCTGGGTGAACAGATGGATGCATCAAAGGATGATTTCGATGCAGCCACTGAGACGATGACTACTATCATGCCTTTGCTTTATCAGAGTGGTTATATCACTATCAAGAATTATGATCCGGAAACGGAACTCTATACCTTGGCTCTGCCTAATAAAGAAGTGAGGATAGGTTTGTATCGCAGTATGTTACCGCATTATTTAGCGGCAAAGTCTGCAATGTGCAATACGACCGTGGCCAAGATGTCGGCTCTTATCAATAAGGGTAACATGGATGGTGCTCTTCAGCTATTGAAAACGTTCTGGGAGACGGTACCTTATTGCGATAATACCGATTATGAGGGGCATTATCAGCAGACGATGTATATCATCTTTGCCCTGCTTACGAATTTTCGAATATTGGTGGAACAGCATACTTTCCGGGGAAGAACAGACATTACGATGGAAACAAAGGATACCATCTATGTGATAGAACTGAAATTTAATAAGTCGGCACAAGAGGCTCTTGACCAAATCAACAACAAGCATTATGCTGATGCTTTTGCCCTAAGAGGCAAAACCGTGGAAAAGATTGGTATGAACTTTATGATTGATGAAGATAAGACGATTGTATTGGATTGGGCAAAATAATCGCCCATTACAAATTGCCTGCGACTCAGCAGAGTGCCATCGAGATACGCCGATTTGGAAAATACCGTACCAAGCACCTCGTCCCCAAAGCATGGAATAAATTTGGATACACTAATTAAAATTAGGAGACACAAATAAACATGAATACAGAGCAACAAAAGATAGAATACAAGAGTCTGCAAAAGATTCGAACAGGAGAGAAAGGATTCAAAGAGCTCTCCACTACTTGTGTGGCTTTAGCCAATGCACAAGGTGGACAAATTATGATTGGCGTAGAAGACAAGACCAAGAAACCTGCTCCCAATCAGGTTATACCACAAGAAGAGGCAAATAGTGCTGTTACAAGATTGCGTGGACTCTGTTTCAACGTAGGTCTTGCTGTAGGCGACGTTTGTGCAGACGAAACTGGCAGCCAGTACTTTGCTATCACAGTATTCCCTTCACTCCATTCATATGCCACCACTTCTGATGGCAAAATGTACATCCGTGTCGCAGACAAATGCGAGCCTGTGCGTAGTGAAGATATTCAACGTGTAGGAGAAGAGAAAGGAGCTTTCCAATGGGAACTTGTGCCAACACGATTTGAATTGGAAGATGAGAATAAGACGAATCTCTCTAAATTCGCTAATGATATACGCCAATCTGATAGAGTGAAGCAGCATATCAAGCAGCTCGACGATATGGAAATTGGCGAACAGTACCATCTTCTTGACGGCAACAAGATGACTAATCTTGGTGTCTTATGGATTGGTACAGCCAAACAGCGTAGCCGTATTTGCTATCCTATCACTGTGCAATATATCGTATATGATGACTTGGAGAACAAAACCAACAAATTGGAATGGCGTGACAATACACGTAATCCGAAAGAACTTTTGGAAGATATTATGGACAAGGCTGTAGAGTTGACCTATAGCTATGAGATGCCTAATGGACTCTTCCGTAAGACAGTACGCTATTATAACGAGAACTTAATCAGAGAGTTGCTTGTTAACAGTTTGGCTCATAGTTCAAGAACCATCTCTAACGACATCACTATCAAGGTATATCCAGGTTATATCAGCATCTCCAATCCTGGTGGTCTCCCTTTGGGTGTAACCAAAGACAACATCCTTCATACTAAGCACAGACGTAATCCGAATATGATTGAGATACTGACTGCACTTGGATTGATGGAAGGTGAGGGCTCTGGCTATGACTTGATTTATGAGTTGGATGCCGTTGAAGCAAAGAAACAACCTGAGATAGAATCAACATTCAACACTGTCACGGTATATCAAAGTGCAGAGATTACGGATAAAGAAGTTGTTCGCCTGATGGATTATGTTGACCATAATTATCAGCTTTCCCAAAAGAACAAAATAGCTTTCGGTATCATAGCCAGAGAGAAACGCATTGCCGCAACTGATTTATCTAAAATCCTCCAGCTATCTGCAGAAGAACGATTGAGAAGCTATATCGATAACTTAGACAAAAGCAATCTGATAACGAAAGGTGGCGTCAAGAAAGGATCATTTTTCCAAATCAATACAACTTTGCTGAAAAATGCAAAATCTAACATTGTTACTAGTTTGAAGACTATAGAACCACATGTTCTTAAGGCACTAATTATGGAAGATCTCCGTGTGCATCCTTTGAGTAAAATATCTGATATAGCAGAGCGCATTCCTGATATAGATATGAAAGAGATTCGAAAGATGCTCTATTCTATGGTTGGGAAGGAGATAGAAAAAGAGGGCACTCGATTTGATAGTAAATATTATATAAAGTAATGGCATAAAAAAAAAGGTCTGAAAAAGAAAAAACTGTTAAAAATCATGTATTGAACTAATAATCAGTGACTTTCTTTTTTCAGTATTCTTTTTCTACTCCTATATTTCATAAAAGAGATTTTAAGTCTCGGTATAAGAACAGACATTACGATGGAAACAAAGGATACCATCTATGTGATAGAACTGAAATTTAATAAGTCGGCACAAGAGGCTCTTGACCAAATCAACAACAAGCATTATGCTGATGCTTTTGCCCTAAGAGGCAAAACCGTGGAAAAGATTGGTATGAACTTTATGATTGATGAAGATAAGACGATTGTATTGGATTGGGTAAAATAGTTCCCTTAGTAGCAGAACCTCTTCTTCCTGGATTGGTGGAAGTTTGGGGAGTAGCAACAGAAAAGATGGCCTTGCAAAATGCGGGGTCATCTTTTCTGTTTTATAAAACAGACACTCTTAGATAATTATTCGACATGAAAACCATAACAAAGTATTTGTTACATGAGATAAAGTAATGAATCGAATAAATCGCTATTTTTGCGTCGTTTTAACAGCTTTAATAAAGAAAGCCGGTGAAAATCATCGGCATTATAACAATTATAAACTTTTATATTTCAACCTAAAAACAAATGAAAAAGAGATTTTTGGCGATATTGGCGGCTGTGTTGCTACCGTCATGTCTGTTCGCCCAGTTTGGAGTGGTTTCGCCGCTTCATGTGAATGGCAATCAGTTGAATGATGCCTATGGCAACAAAGTGGTTTTGCATGGTGTGATGGATACACCGAGTCCTTACTTCAACAAATATCGTTGGGGTTATAGCTGTACCGACAATAACATCTCGGCATGCATAAGCTATTATGACAAGATTTTTGGAGCACTCCAGAATCCTGCCAAAGGTACCTATTGTAATATCTTCCGTCTTCATCTCGAACCAGGCTGGACCAATGATCCCAACAAGAAGTCAACGGGTTCTGATACTGGAGAGGCTAATATATCGCGTTTCAGTGCTACCCGTTTGCAGAAGTATCTTGATGCCCTTTATCTGCCTATTGCGCAGAAGGCCATCAATCATGGCTTGTATGTGGTGATTCGTCCTCCAGGCGTATGTCCTAAGGATTTGAAGGTAGGAGATGCTTATCAGAATTATCTTAAAACGGTGTGGAACATTGTTTCCAGCAACAGTTGGGTGAAGAATAATTCAGGCATCGTATCCCTGGAACTTGCCAACGAGCCTGTTCATATATATAATAGGTATGGTCAGAGTTCTGCTACTGCCATGCGGGATTATTTCCAGCCAGTAGTTGATGTGATTCGCAAGAATGGCTTCAAGGGTATTATCTGGATTCCTGGCACGGGCTATCATAGCCAGTATGAGAATTATGCCTCTTATCCTGTTTCCGACAGTAACTTCGGCTATGCCGTGCATGTGTATCCGGGATGGTATGGGGCAAGTGATACCAGCTATGATTCCAATGCTTTCATCTATAATTTCCAGAAGCAGGTGCCTGTGGTAAAAAATAAACCGATTCTTGTTTCTGAGATAGACTGGAGTCCGGAGAAACCTGGTACAGGTAAGTATAATGAGTTTGGACAGTGGGTGGCCAGCAACCTGGGTTCATGGGGAACTGCTACCACAAGCAAATGGGGCAATGCCTGGAAGAAGGTGATGGATTATTTCGGAAACATCAGCATGACGCTGACCAGTACTGATGATTATCTTGATATCGACAACTTCCTGAAAACTGGTGAAATCAAGGCAGGATTGGAGGCTAATTCTGAGGCATGCGGTCTGACCTGTTTCTACTGGTATTATGAGTATTCTAAGAAAGACTATGCTCATAAGTCTGCTGGTACGTCTTCTTCTAACCAGAATACTCAGCCTTCTACCGGTTCTTCTACTTCTGGCAATACTCAGGGCGAGAACATCATCAAATCGTGGGGCGATGGTAGCGGATTCGTTCCTTCGGGCTGGACGGTGGCAGATAATGGCAGTCAGGTTTATGCCGGCAATAAGTCGAGAGGTCCTCGCATCATGAATTTCTCTGGTGATTTCAAGAATGCTTTCTATGTGAGAAGTGTTTCTGCCGATAAGGCTGGCTATATAGAATATGGTAATACCAACGGTTATACCCTGCCTCTGGTATATGGCGAGTATGAGCTGAGCTGCAATGTAGCTGCCTGGAAGGGTGCTCCATACATGAAGGTAGAGGTGTTCGACCCTCAGAATGCCGTTCTTGCTTCTACCATCGTCAAGGCAAATGGCAATGCCAATGGCAATATGGGGGCTTATCTCTCGGGTACCACCAGGGTTTCTCTCTCGTTCTATTCCATGATTAAGGGCAATTACCGTGTACGTTTCACCCCTGTGGCAGATGCCAAGGGCACAGGTGGTGCCTGGGTTGAGGCTCTGGTAGGCAATGTGGCTCTTTACTTCAAGGGCAATCCGCTGGCACTGAATGCCGTGGGACAGGTTCCTGCCGGATGGAAGATTGTTGATGCCGGAGAGCAGAAGGCTGCTGGTGCAGCTGGCATAGGTCCACGTATCTTCAAGTTTGCCGGTGGTGATTTTTCTACGGGTCTTTACATCCGTCAGAGCGATGCCCGCAAGGCAGGCTACGCTGAGTTTGGTTCTACTTGGGGCTATGGCTTCTCGTTGAAGCAGGGCAGCTATGTATTCTCTTATAATGCCGTGGCGTGGTCGGGGTCTCCTTATCTGAAGTGTGAGGTTCTCGACGAGAGCAACAACGTGCTGGGTTCTCAGATTATCCAGTGTACCAAGAATGTGAACAAGAACACCGGTGCAAATACTTATGGCAGCAATAGTGGTCAGGTACGATTCACCGCTTCCCACACGGGTTACTATCACTTCCGCTTCACTCCTGTGGCAAACAGCTGGGGTGGCAGTGGTTCATGGCTTGAGGTAGTGGTAGGTCATCTGAAGATTTCCATGACCAGTGCTTTCCGTTCAAGAAGCATCGATGGCGGTTGGAATGATGGCACTACGGGCATCGGGCAGGTTGAGAGTGCTGAGAATATCAGCGGTCAGGAGACCAGACAGAACTCCGGCTGGTACACGCTTCAGGGGCAGCGGGTAGAACACCCAACCAAGGGTATCTATATCCATAATGGCAAGAAGGTGGTTTTGAGATAGAATATTAAATGAGACTTCCCTGATACATCAATGAGACTTCCCAGCACTAAAACCGAGAAGTCTCATTTTTGCTTTTTGCTATATAATATAATGTAAAGGCTGAAAACAAAAGAGGGTGTGGCATCATTTTATGACGCACCTTTTTCTTATGTGTTACATCATATTAAGTATTTGAAACATGTGAAAAAGTAGAATCCTGTTTTTTTGCTTACCTTTGCATCCATAAATAACAATTTAATCAACTAATAATTAATTTAAATCATAAAATGACTAGATACAGAATGATTTTATCCCTGCTTTTGGCTGGCATGGGAACTGCAGCAACAGCACAGAACATCAACTTGCCAATCATCCAGACCAAGTATACAGCCGATCCTGCACCTTATGTGCATAACGATACGGTTTATCTCTATACCACCCACGATGAGGATGGGGCTGAAGGGTTCCTGATGAAGGACTGGCTGCTCTATACCTCTACGGATATGGTAAACTGGCAAGACCGCGGTGCCGTGGCTTCATTGAAAGACTTCAAGTGGTTCAAGGGCGAGAATGGTGCCTGGGCAGAGCAGGTCATCGAGCGCAATGGCAAATGGTATATGTATTGTCCTATCCACGGTCATGGCATCGGAGTGCTGGTAGCTGATAATCCATACGGACCGTTTAAGGATCCTATCGGAAAGCCTCTGGCATGGGAGGGCGACTGGTTCGACATCGACCCTACTGTATGGATTGATGATGATAACCAGGCTTACATGTATTGGGGCAACCCGGAGTTGAAGGCAGTGAAACTGAACGAGGACATGATTTCTTATTCTGATTCCATCATGCACTTTCCGAAGATTCAGGATTATCAGGAAGGTCCTTGGTTCTGGAAGCGCAATGGCAATTATTATCTGGCTTATGCTTCTACCTGCTGCCCTGAGGGCATCGGTTATGCGATGAGCAAGAATCCGCTCGGACCGTGGGAATATAAGGGACATATCATGAACCATACGCCTCGCACTCGTGGCAATCATCCGGGCATCATCGACTACAAGGGCAAGAGCTATTGCTTCGGCTTGAATTATGACATCTTCCGTTTGAAGACGGGGCGTCATGCCGAGCAGCGTTCTGTTTCTGCGGCCGAAATGACTTACAATCCTGACGGAACCATCCAGGAGTTGCCATACTTCCAGGATTGCAAGTTGGAGCAGATAGAATGGTTCAACCCTTATCGCCAGGTTGAGGCTGAAACGATGGCTTGGGGCTATGGATTGAAAACGCAGCCTAAGAACGAATGGGCACAGAAGGACAGATGGAACCAGGTGATTACGAATATTGATGAGGCTGAGTATATCCTCGTGAAGGGTGTTGACTTCAAGAAGGGAGCAAGTAAGTTTGAGGTGTCAGCTTCTTGCCACATGTTTGGCGGCAGCATCGAAATCCGTCTTGATGGGGTAAACGGCCAATGCATCGGCAAGGTGGATATCAGCAACACCAAGGACGAATACAAAACCTTCTCTACCCAGGTGAAGAAGGTAAAGGGTGTTCATGATCTCTACTTCGTCTTTAAGGGAGGCGACATCCAGAAGCAGAACCTCTTCTTCCTGGATTGGTGGAAGTTTTGGGAGTAAGATAAACTTAATAAAGTTTTTGAAACATTCGATAAAGTCATTATGATTGTTTTTTCGTAATTTTGCAGCGTTAAACGAATAAACAATCATAATGATGAATACAACGAAAAACTTGGCTCTCAGAAAGCCGTTACTGATAAGCGCATGGCTGCTTGCCATGCAGGGTGCTACCTATGCACAGAACCCAATCATGCAAACACAGTTAACTACCGACCCGGCACCTCTGGTTGTCGGAGACCGTCTCTATGTATATACCGGTCATGATGAAGATAAGGCTGACTTCTTCTGGATGAACGAATGGCGTGTGTATTCCACCAAGGATATGGTGAACTGGACAGACCATGGTTCTCCGCTCGACCTCAGTTCTTTTTCTTGGGCAGACGACCGTGCCTGGGCAGCACAGACCATCGAACGTAATGGTAAGTATTACTGGTATATCTGTGCGCACTCTAAACTGACGGGCGGAATGGCTATCGGCGTAGCTGTGGCTGATTCTCCTACCGGTCCGTTCAAGGATGCGCTGGGCAAACCGCTTTTCGATAATGGAAGTTGGGACAATATCGACCCTACCGTCTGGATGGATGAGGATGGTCAGGCTTATCTCTATTGGGGTAATCCACATCTTTACTATGCCAAACTGAATAAAGATATGATCAGCTTCAAGGGTGGTATAGATGCTAAGGCTGCTGTTGATGAAAAGCGTGAAGTGGGCAGAATCGTGATGACTGAGGAGGGATTCGGTTCGCCTGACGTGGAGAAGCGCGATTCAACCCGAAAATATAAGGATTGCTACACAGAGGGACCTTGGTTCATGAAGCGTGGCAAGAACTATTATATGCTTTATGCTGCAGGTGGAGTGCCTGAACATATCGCTTATTCCATGAGCAAGAAGCCTTTCGGACCATGGAAGTATATGGGCGAAATCATGCCATTGGAAGATACGGGGTCCTTTACTAACCATTGCGGTGTGACCGACTTCAAGGGCAAGTCTTATTTCTTCTATCATACGGGTAAACTGGGCGGCGGATTCGGACGCAGTGTAGCTGTGGAAGAATTCAAATATAATGCCGACGGTACCTTCCCAATTATCCACCATACTCAGGAAGGAGTGGCTCCTATCGCAACCCTCAATCCTTACAAGCGTCAGGAGGCTGAAACCATCGCTTTCTCTAAGGGAGTGAAGTCGGAGCAGACCGATGATACGGGTGTTTATATTTCTGAAATCCATACAGGCGATTATATCAAGGTACGCGAGGTGGATTTCGGAAATGAGAGTCCTGATGCATTTGCCATCTCTGCGGCGTGCTCTTCGCTTGGAGGTTCGCTGGAGGTTCATCTCGATAAGGAAGATGGCGAACTGGTGGCTAAACTTGATGTTACCAAGACGGGTGGCTGGGAAAAGTGGAAGACTTTCTCGGCACAAATGCTAAAGAAAGTAACAGGAAAGCATGATATATACTTCGTGTTCAAGGGATTGAAGGGAAGCAAACTCTTCAATTTCGACTGGTGGAAGTTTGAGAAGAATTTCGCCAATCCAGTGGTTTGGGCTGATGTGCCTGATGTGGATGTAATCCGTGTGGGTGACAGCTTCTATATGGTAAGCACCACCATGCATCTGATGCCGGGTGCGCCTATCATGAAATCGAAGGATCTGGTGAACTGGGAAACCGTGAACTATATCTTCCCTAAACTTACCGATTCGCCTAAGTATGACATGAAGGAGGGTACGGTGTATGGTCGTGGTCAGTGGGCCACTTCGCTGCAGTATCATCGTGGCAAGTTCTATGCGCTCTTTGCTCCGAATGATAATCCCGGTGGAGAGACTTATATCTGTACAGCCGATGATATCGAGGGCAAATGGACTATCCACAGCCGTTTGCAGCATTTCCATGATGCCGCTCTCTTCTTCGATGACGACGATAAGGCATACGTGGTTTATGGAACGGGAGAGATGGTGCAGCTGAATACAGACCTTACGGAAGTGGTGCCGGGCAGCCATCGCAAACTCTTTGAGCGTGATGCTGATGAAACGGGCTTGCTCGAAGGCTCCCGCATGATCAAGCACAACGGCAAGTATTATCTCCTGATGATTTCGTGGCCACAGGGACATCCTCGTCGTGAGGTTTGTTATCGTGCTGATAAGATAACGGGTCCTTACGAAAAGAAGGTGATTCTGGAAACGGAATTTGCCGGGTTCAACGGCGTGGGACAAGGTACGATTGTAGATGATAAGGATGGCAACTGGTATGGCATCGTATTCCAAGACCGTGGTGGTGTGGGCAGAGTGCTCACGCTGGAGCCATGTACCTGGAAGGACGGATGGCCTATGCTGACCGATGAGAAGGGCAATATTCCTGCCAAGATGCAGAAGCCTGTGCTGGGCTACGACGGCAAGGGACTCGTGTATAGCGACGATTTCTCGAAGGATAAACTGGAACTGCAGTGGCAGTGGAACCACAATCCTGTGGATGATGCCTGGTCGCTCACAGAGCGCAAGGGCTGGCTCCGCCTGAAGACATCCCGTATTGTTCCTAACATCTTCCTGGCTCCTAATACCATCAGTACCCGTACCGAAGGACCAACTTGCGAGGGAATCATCAAGATGGATGTGAGCAAGATGAAAGATGGCGATGTGGCTGGTCTGTCAGCCTTCCAGGGTGATGCGGCCCTGCTTTCTATCGTAAAGGAAGGCAAGAAACTCTTTGTGGTAGGTACCAAGGAGAGTGTAGCTTTGACTGAAAAGGAAAAGGCAGTGACTGATGTGAAGCGTGAGGAGGTGTATCGCCAGCCTTTGAATCTGAAGCAGGATAAGGCAACGAAATCAAGCATCATCTATCTGAAGATGAGTTGCGATTTCCGTCTTCATCAGGATCTCGCCACCTTATTCTATAGTATAGATGGAAAGACCTGGATTCCTGCCATCAAGGATTTCAAGATGCAGTATGATTATCGCCGCTTCTTTATGGGAACCCGTATCGCCATCTACAATTATGCCACAAAGGCTGCTGGCGGATATATAGATGTTGATTCTTTTGAGTATTCTAAAAGAAAATAGGTTTAAAGTTTGAGCTTTTTTTAATTTTAACGGCACAAAGTGAAGGAAAATCAAAAAGTTTCCTTATCTTTGTGCCGTTTTTAATAACTAATCAATGCTGATTTTATGAACAGAAATAAGATGATTTTGGGGGCTTGGGTCTTGGGACTATTGTTTCCGATAGAGATGATGGCTAAGACAAGTTGCACAGATAATAGCACTCTGCTTTGGTATAATGCTCCTGCCCGGCAGTGGCTGGAGGCTCTGCCTATCGGAAACTCACATCTGGGAGGTATGGTGTATGGCGGAACCACGGACGAGAATATCCAGTTGAATGAGGAGACTTTCTGGAGTGGTGGTCCTCATAACAACAATAGCAAGAAAGCCCTGGAGAATCTGCCAAAGGTGAGGGAACTCATCTTCAAAGGAAGGGAAGAGGAGGCGGCGGCTCTCATCAACCAAACCTTCATCCCAGGACCTCATGGCATGCGCTTCCTGCCGATGGCAAATCTGCATGTCAGAATGAAGAACCAGGGAAAGGCTGAGCAGTTTGTGCGCAACCTGGATTTGAAGAGGGCGATTGCCACGACTTCTTTCGTGATGGATGGCGTAAGATATACCCGTACTACCTTTGCTTCGCTGGCTGATGGCGTTATCGTTTGCCACATCAAGGTGAGTAGAAAGGGTGCCCTGAATATCGATGTTACCCTGGATTCGCCTTTTGAACATCAGGCTCAGAAAACGCCTTCAGGGGTTATGCTGAAGGTGAAGGGACAAGACCAGGAAGGCATCAAGGCGGCTCTCACTGCCGAATGTGTGGCGGATGTAAGGACGGATGGCACCGAGGCAACCATCATCGTGAGTGCTGCCACCAATTTTGTGAACTATCATGATGTGTCGGGCAATGCAGCCCAGCGCAATGCAGACTATATAAATAAGGTGAAACTGATGAGCTATGCACAGTTGGAGAAACGCCATGTGGAGGCTTTCCAGAAGCAGTTCGCTACTTCTTCCCTGATTTTGCCAACCGATATCAATGCTTCGTTGCCTACCAACCAGCGCCTGGAGAAATTTGCGGGCAGCAAGGATATGGCGATGGTGGCACTGATGTATAACTATGGTCGCTATCTGCTCATCTCCTCTTCCCAGCCTGGTGGACAGGCGGCAAACCTGCAGGGCGTTTGGAACGACAGCAAAAATGCACCTTGGGACAGTAAATATACCATCAACATCAATACGGAGATGAACTACTGGCCTGCCGAGGTAACGAATCTCGGCAACACCACGGAACCTCTGTATTCGCTGATTAAGGATTTGAGCGTAACGGGAGCACAGACGGCTAGGGAAATGTATGGTTGTCGTGGCTGGATGGCACATCATAACACTGATATCTGGCGCATAGCAGGTCCGGTGGATGGTGCGCAGTGGGGCATGTTTCCGAATGGCGGAGCCTGGCTCACTACCCATCTCTGGCAGCATTATCTCTATACGGGCGACAAGGCTTTCCTCAAGCAGTGGTATCCGGTAATCAAGGGCGCTGCTGAGTTCTATCTCGACTATATGCAGAAGTTGCCGGGCACCGAATGGAAGGTAACCGTGCCGTCGGTGAGTCCGGAACAGGGACCTAAAGGAAAGAAAACTGCCGTAACGGCTGGTTGCACGATGGATAACCAGATAGCCTTCGATGCCTTAACCAGTGCCGTGAAGGCTTCTGAAATATTGGGTGTTGATGAGGCTGAGCGCAAGGATATGCAGCAGCTGGTTTCTCAGATTCCGCCGATGCAGATAGGAAAGTACGGACAGTTGCAGGAGTGGCTTGTGGATGCGGATGATCCGAAGAATGAGCATCGCCATATCTCGCATCTCTATGGATTGTATCCATCCAATCAGATTTCTCCTTTCTCTCATCCGGAACTGTTCCATGCCGCAGCCACCACTCTGAAGCATCGTGGCGACCAGGCTACGGGCTGGAGTCTGGGTTGGAAAACGAACTTCTGGGCACGCATGCTTGATGGCAATCATGCTTTCAGAATCATCAGCAATATGCTTCGCCTGTTGCCATCTGATGCGCAGGCAAAGGAATATCCTGATGGCAGAACCTATCCGAATCTCTTCGATGCCCATCCGTCATTCCAGATTGACGGCAACTTCGGAGTAACAGCCGGTATCGCCGAAATGCTCCTGCAGAGTCATGATGGAGCCGTGCATCTCTTGCCAGCCTTGCCTGATGCCTGGAAAGAAGGAAGCGTAAAGGGACTTCGTGCCCGTGGCGGCTTTGTGGTGGATATGGACTGGAAGAATGGCAGACTGATGAAGGCGAAGATTCGTTCCACCATCGGAGGCATCCTGCGTCTCCGCTCATACGTACCGCTGAAGGCGAAAAAGCTGAAGAAGGCAGAAGGAAAATGTCCCAACATCCTTTTTGCATCTGCAGAAGTGAAACCAGTAATGGAACAGCATCGGATAGCAGAAGGAGTGAAGGTTCCTATTCCTGACGTATATGAATATGACTTGGAAACAGAACCTGGAAAGACTTATCTGATTAAATAATGTCCTAAAATTACATTTGTTGCCATAAAAGTATCATTTTATCCACCTCTGTTTGGATAATTATTCGTACTTTTGTGGCAATATTTTTTATAATAATCTTTTAGACCTATAAATAAGAATGAAGAAATTATTATTTGCAACCTGTTGCATCGCTTTTTTGAGCGGTTCTTTGGGAGCTGCGGCGCAGAAAAAATCTGCAGCCAAGAATGTTCTGACACAGACTTTGAAAGGGAAGTCTTGGTCGGCAGATAATGGTAATGGTACCTTTACCAATCCTTTGTTTTATGATGAGTTTTCTGACCCTGATATTATCAGAGTGGGGGAGGATTACTATCTGGCAGGTACTACGATGCACTGTGTGCCGGGACTGGTGGTGCTGCATTCCAAGGATTTGGTGAACTGGGAATTCTCTTCTTATTGCTTCGACCGATTGGATGATTCTGATGACTTCAATCTCAGAAACGGTAAGGAGGCTTACGGACAGGGTATCTGGGCGCCTGCCATCCGATATCATAACGGCAAGTTCTATATCTTCTCCAATATCAACGGGCATGGATTGCAGGTGTATATTTCGGATAGTGCCAAGGGACCTTGGACGCATCATAAAGTTAATGGCGATATCTACGACCTCTCTGTGCTCTTCGATGAGGATGGCAAGATTTATGCCGTGCACAAGTATGGCAACGTGACCGTTACGGAGTTGAAGCCCGATTTGAGTGGTCCGGTAGAGGGCAGCAGCAAGGTGGTGATTCCTGAAGGTAATGCGATGGGTGAGGGACATCATGTGTATAAAATCAACGGTATGTACTACATCCTCTCTGCCGATTATTCACCGATGGGCCGCATGCAGTGTGCCCGAAGCAAGAGCATTTGGGGACCTTATGAAACTTGCGTAATCAGCGAGCGTGAATCCTATGGTTATGCTGCGGGATGGAGCGTAGGTAATATGGGAATCGGTCGTCCTTTGCCGGAAGATGGTTTCAATTTCCAGAACAACAAGCCTAATGGTCTGAACCTGGGCTGTGCTACCATTCATCAGGGCGGCATCGTGCAGGCTTCTGACGGAAAATGGTGGGGTGTTTCGATGCAGGACTTCAATGCCGTGGGAAGAACGGTGTGCCTGTCGCCTATCACTTGGGTTGACGGCTGGCCTTACTTCGGATTGGAGAAGAACCTGGGACGCTCGCCTCGTACCTGGTTCAAACCGAATGATATGGTAAAGACACCACAGGCTCCATACGACAGATGTGATGATTTCTCGGGTAAAACTTTTAAACCGGTTTGGCAATGGAATCATAATCCGAATGACAAGATGTGGTCGCTGAATAAGGAGCGAAAAGGATGGCTCCGTTTGCATTCGATGCCTGCTAAGCAACTGCTTTGGGCAAAGAATACATTGACGCAGCGTGCCATCGGACCGGTATCTTATACATCTGTTAAGTTGGATGCATCCCGCTTGAAGGTAGGTGATGAGGCTGGTTTGGGTGCCATCAATACGCCATACGCTTCATTGGGCGTTGTCAAGACGGATAAGGGGTTGAACTTGAGGTGTTATGACCAGAATACCAACAAGGAAGTGTGGAAGCCGTTGGCTAAAAGTAAGGTAGTATGGTTGCGACTTTGGGGTGATTATGACAAGAGCCAGTTGCAATATTCCTATTCTCTGGATGGTAAGAACTGGGAGAATATCGGTGAGCAGATGCTTTCACCTTATCAGTTGAAGACCTTCCAGGGTATTCGTGTGGCACTTTATGCTTTCAACAAGAAGGAATTGAATGGCGGTGTGGCTGATTTCGATGATTTCATGGTAGAGGAGCCGATGGCAGACAGAACTGCCAATCTGCCTATAGGCAAGACCATAAGATTCTCTAATCTCGCTGATGGAAGTTTAATGGATGCTACCGGACATGGGCTGATGCATAGTTCTAGTAACCGAAAGGACATGAGAAATCAGGTGAAGTTTGTTGTGGAGGATAGAGGTAAGGGAAAGATTGCTTTGAAGACAGCTGACGGACGATATGTTTATATTGCTGGTGCTGGTTTATCTGGTGATGTTCGTCTGACTTCCGACTCTTCCAAGGCAGAGGAGTTTGTATGGCAGGATATGCTTTATAACCGCTGTATGCTGCTTTCTCTGAAGACTCAGCGTTATGTAGGTAAAAATCCTATGGATGGAAGTCCTTATTCTGCAGATTTCCAAGGATCTGACGCCGGTATGAAGAATGGGTGTGTTTTCACTTGGGATGTTGTTGAATAAAGATATCTGTTCTTTATAAAATAGAAGAGGCAGACTCTCGCTGTGGGGAAGTCTGCCTCTTTTTTTATGTGATATTGTTCGATTATTCGAAATAGAATGTAAGTGCTATTATTTTGCTATGTGCTGACTTAGCAGATAGTGTGTACGGGAGTGTACTCTTGTCTTTTATATTTTTGATGTGATTCTTATCGTATGTATCTGTTATTCCATACATGAATTTCAATTCAGGGCGAAGCTTGAAATAAGGCAGATAGAAATCACACCCCAATCCCAGTTCTAGGAACAGATCTGTTTTCTTCAGTTTGATATAATCTTCGTTCTTGCTGTTCAGATTCATCATCGGGTTGATTCCTGCCATGATGTATGGACGGTGATTGTTGAATCTCTGTGCTGCAAATATCAGATCGAGGGCACTGGAAATGTAAGCCGTCTTCATCTCCTGTTTCTGTTGGATCGGATTACCGGCTCCATCTTTTTCCAGCATGTTGTAGAAGGAGAGATGTCGGGTACCGAAATACATGGCTGGTGCTATGCGTAGCTGGAAGTGGGTGTTGAGGCGGAATTCTCCTAGTACACCTACTGTAAATCCAGTATCCCATCTGTCCTGGTCTACTGTTACACAGCTTTGCTGCTCAATGCCGTCAGCATCAAGATAAGTCACCGGTCCTGCATTCTGGAATTCTATATCCTGGAAGTGGGTGCCTACTAATACACCGAAGTGGAATGGGCGCAAATCGGTATAAGGACGGTTTTCTACCGTTCTTTCCTGTGCGCCAGCCTGGATTGTGATGGCAAGGCTTATGATGAATGTCAATAGTTTCTGTTTCATATATTTATAACGGAATATTCCTCTTCATATTGCTTTCCGTTTTATTTCGATTATGTATAAATTAATCTAATTCTTGAAAATTCTTATACCTAATTGTAGGTATTTCAGAAATTATTATTATCTTTGCACCATAATTATTAGGTAATATACCTGATGTTATGAAGTAAGACAAATTAAAAGCATATTATACAAAAACATTATAAACATTTAAACATTAATAATTATGGCATACGTAATTGGTGACGATTGTATCGCTTGCGGTACATGTATTGATGAGTGTCCATCAGGTGCAATCTCTGAGGGCGAGAAGTATTCTATCAACCCAGACGTCTGCACAGAGTGTGGTACTTGTGCTGATGTTTGCCCTAACGAGGCAATCAGTCTTCCTTAATCTATAAGGATAGATACTTTTAGTTACATAAAACATTGAGAGCGGTTCCTTTGGAATCGCTCTTTTCTTTTTCTATTGTTTAAAGATTTTGTTTTATCGTTATATCCTTTTATTTGCTTATTGTACAAATCATATAAACTAAAAGGGGATTGTATCAATATCTGATGCAATCCCCAATATGTTGTAGTTAATAATGTTATGCTTATTCGCCTGGCTTGAGACCTGCCTTCTCGTAAGCATCGTTAGCTAACTTGTTCTGTGGATCAAGCTTCAGAAGCTTATCCCAGTATGGCTTAGCTGTATTGAAATCCTGCTTGTCGTAGGTATAGATGAAGCCCATATACTGGTAAGATGTCTTCAGGTAGCTGAGCTCATCTTCATCACACTGCTTTGCTTCCAGCTCATTGATTACTTCTGTATAAGCAGCAATAGCCTTGTCGTCCAACTCATTCTGGAAAGCTGTGTTACCCTCCTGAAGCTTTGCAAATGGCTTCAATGTAGGATACTTCTCTGCCAACTTAGCGTATACGCCGATAGCCTTGTCGATATTCTCAACCTTCTTGGCTGGATCTTTCTTAGCCTTGTTTATATAGATTTCAGCAAGCTTCATGAAGTCTGTAGGAGCAGCATTTGGATTCTTGTCCATGTACTGCTGGTTGTACTCCAAAGCCTTGTCTTCATCGCCCAACTCCTTGTAAGCCTCAGAGATATACTGCAATGGCTTAGGATCGTCAGCCTTCATCTCCAATGCCTTCTGGTACTGAGCAATAGCCTCATTATACTGCTTGTTGCCAGCCAAAGCCAAACCATAATAAGCAACGATACTAGCATTTTTCTTGATAGAATCGGTGTTCATTACGATGTTTGAATGCTTAAGAGCAGATTCAAAGTTCTTTACGTCAACTGCAGCGCGCATTGCCAAAACCTGCATAGCTGCATCCTTAGGGAACTTCTGGATACCACTTTCGCAAAGGCTCAAACTTTCTTCCTTCTTTCCAACGATATAAGCTGTGAAAGCATATTCGTACTGAGTATACTCTTCAAGTGTGTTTGGCTTAGCCTTTGAGAAATACTCATAAGCCTTCTCGTAGTTGCCAGCGCTGAAGAAGTTGTGACCTGCTTCTGCCTCGATAGGGTAGTTAGGGTTGATTTCTCTCAGTTTGTTCAAAGCTTCCGCACTAGCCTGTGGGTCAATCTTACGGTACACGTTAGAATAGCTGATATATCCCTGAGGATTCTTAGGATCCATTGTCATACACTGACCATACCATGTAGCAGCCTCACCACCATTGTCCTGCATTGCATAGATGTCGCCTTTCAGAATGTAAGCGTCACCATAGTTCTTGAACTTAGCGATGACAGCATCAGCAACAGCGTTAGCTTGATCATAGTTCTTGTTCATTGCAAGAAGGTTACCCAAAGCAACCAATGCCTTAGGATCCTTTTTGAACTCCTTCTGGTATTCCTTGATTTCCTTGGCAAAAGCCTTAGGATCAGCGTTACCAGCCTTCAATGTTGTCTCTATAGGCTTCAGCATGTCCTTATAGTTGACATCCTGTGCCATTGCAGGTGCAGCCAAACCCATGACGAGCAAACCTGCTACTAAATATTTAATTGCTTTCATAATTCTACTTTTTTATATGCGTCTCTTTCTTAGCTTTTTCTTTAGCGCTTTACATTAACGGTCTTTATAGTGATGTCACCTCTGTATGGAAGTAAGCCGGTCTTGAACAGGATGAGCTGTCCTCTTGGACCTGAAATGTAGTTTGCAAAGCTCCAAGGTAATGCCTTGTGAGGGTCAACTACAATAGCATATAATGTTCTGACGAACGGATATCTTCCATCCAGCAAGTATGCCTGATATGGTTGCCAGCTGTTATATGGTGTTGCCACATCTTTGATAGATACTCGCATGACATGAATATTCTTCTTAAATGTAGTGTTGGTTGAATCACGGCGGTCGTTGAGCCAGTTAGATCCAATTACACCGATTGAGCCTGGGTTCTGATCCACATAGTCGATAACCTCTTTACTAGTTTTTGCGGCCATGATTTTTGCACCCATTTTAGCTCCGTGCAGTACAGAGTCTACTACATAATTGGTTGTTGCAGAGCGGGTATTATCGAAAATAACTTCGATGTCACCTCTCTTAGAACCTTTCACAATATCACTCCATTTAGTTGCCTTACCTGTAAGGATACGTTTGATATCTTTTACCGTAATACAAGTATCATTGTTTTGCTTGTTTACAATAAATGCCAATCCATCGTAACCGATAGGGAAAACAGAAGGAATTACATTGCTTTTAGACTTCAAGTAGGCGATTTCACTATCTTTCAAATTACGTGTAGTGAACAAGAGCGCTGTTTTGAAATCTTTAATCATCTGAAGTCCGGTGACTTCATCTGTATACTTCGGCTTGAGTTTAGCTTTCGGGAACTCATACTCAAACTGACTTCTTTCTTCGTCAATGATAGGACTCAAACTCTCGTCAGCCACAAATTCAATTGTGCCTGAAGTAGGAGTATCAGTTCTACCATCTTTGGCTTTCTTCTCGCCACATGACGAGAAGAAAGCCATTGATAGTACTGTTAATCCTATACCTAAAAAAATATAAGATGTTTTTTTCATTCTATTACTGCAATCTAAATACAACTGGTACAGTATATTTAACACGTACAGCAGAACCGTTTTGCTTACCTGGTTTCCACCTAGGCATGCTCTTAACGACACGCTGTGCTTCACGGTCAAGTGAAGGGTCAACTGAACGAGCTACCCTAACATCAGAGATAGAACCATCACGCTCTACCACGAATGAAACGATAACACGACCCTGTACACCATTCTCCTGTGCAACTACAGGATACTTGATGTTGCTTGCAAGGTAAGACATCAGGGCGCCTTGTCCACCAGGGAATGAAGGCATCTCCTCTACAACATCGAAGACCTTAGTTGAAACTTCAGGTTTTGGTGCTGGTGGTGGAGGTGGAGCTACCGTTGCAATATCACTTCTTACAGCTTCAATTGTACGGTCCTTCACACCTTCCTTGTTTTCAGTACCGACTGCAACTTTTTCATCCAGTTTATCCATCTGCTTAACCTGGTTTTCCTCTTTTACGAGTTCATCCTTCTTAATGACAGGTGCGGTAAACTTCTGAGTTTCGCGAGCCACAGGTATCTCCTTCTTTGGTTCAATCTTTGGCTTCACTGGCTCCTTCTTCTTTTCTTCCTTCTTAGCCTGCTGCTGGAGTTTAGCCAACTCCATAGCTTCCATATATGCCTGCTGTTCTTCGGCCTGTTTCTGTTCGATGACTTTCCAAGCCAAGAATCCACCCACGAGAGCTGCAGCAATGACCAAGATCAGAAGAGCCTTGATGTTTCGGCCAGAAGTACCCTTACGGAGCTGGTATGCACCATACTCCTTGTTCTTTCCGGCGAAAACCATATCGACCCATTTAGGATCGTAAAGATCTATTTTTGCCATTTCTTTCTTGTTTAAAATTGTTTGTTACTCATCTTACATCTTAACGTTTCTAGACTTGAGAAGTTTCTCGTCGTCTGCGTTAATCTTATCGATGACGTAAGTACCAATGTTTGAAATCTGCATTTCGTCGAGAGCGTCAACCATATTCTTGTAAGAAGCGTTGTCGGTAGGCTTGATGACGATGGTAAGAGTAGGAATCTTTCCGTCCTTCAAGTTACCAGCCTTCAAATCGCTCAACTTCTTCTGATAGATGCTATCAGGATACTGCTTAGGATTCTTCTGACGGTCCATGTTCAACTCCTTGACAGCAAGTGCGATTCTTTCTACAGGGCGTGTGCCGTTTTCTGTAGCGTGCTCTCTCAAGACCTTACGGATGCCCTGGCTGCCCCATGTAGTCTCCTTGATCCATGATGGGTCATCGTACTTAGGAATACCTGCACCATAATAAATCTTGTTGTCTGCTGTTACGTAGAGTGTCACAGTCTCAGAAGCCTTTGCTTCATTCTTCTTGTCCTCTGGTTGGTTGTCATCATTACTTGGCATAGTCAGCTCCATAGTCTGAGGTTTGCTCAATGATGTACACAGCATGAAGAACGTGATAAGCAGCATGAGCATATCCACCATAGGCGTAAAGTCTACGCGGACATTCATTTTCTTTTGTTTGCTTTCTTTCTTTGCCATTTATTCGTCCCCCTGTTTTTTTAACTGTGTAATCATATAGTAATGACTCTCGTCCATATCCTGGAGTTCGTTCATCACTCTCTTAACGGTCTTGTAAGGTGTAGAAGCATCTGCCTTCAGGGCAATCTTGATGTCCTCGTTTACGTTACGAGCTGCGTCAACCCACTGCTGGAACTCGCTCATATCGCCCTTAATACTGTCGAGAGGAATACCTTTAGTCTGGAGATACTGTGGACGCTTAGAAGCGTTCATTGTCAGATAAGTACTCAAGTCGTTCATTGGTACACCAAACGTACCTTCGCTCTTGAATGTCTCAATCTGCTTTGGATTCAATGACACGCCGAATGCTCCTGTCATTGTGCTCAGTGTAGCTCCCAACTGATCAGTATTATCAATACTCATAAATACTTGGCCCTCGCCGGTAGGATTACCAGCCTTGTCCTTTTCAGGACTTACCAAGATAGTCAAGACGCCGTTCTCTGGCACCTTAATCTCAGACACAGATCCTGGTGTGTTAACCTTTACAGGCTCATTCTTTACGAATGTAGAGGTGAGCATGAAGAAGGTAAGCAACAGGGTCATAACGTCTGACATAGGCGTCATATCGATCCAGACGTCACTCTTCTTAATTTTTACTTTACCCATAGCGATAAAATTTTAAAGGGTTAGCAAAAATTAAGCCTCTTCTGCGTGGTTAGCTTCGTATGTCTGAGCAATTGAGTAACCTACCTCGTCGAGTGCGTATGTCAACTTATCTACCTTGTTGGTGAATGTGTTGTAAGATACAACGGCACACCATGATGTCAAGATACCGAATGCGGTGTTGATCAACGCCTCAGAAATACCTACAGAAAGTGCTGCTGAGTCAGCGCCACCACCTTCACCCATGGCCTGGAATGACTTGATCATACCGGTTACAGTACCGAGAAGACCTGTCAAAGTACCAAGTGTTACGATTGTAGCGATGATAGGCAAGTTCATTGTCAAAGTTGGCATCTCCAACTGAGTTGCCTCCTCGTGAGCCTGCTGAATCTTAGCTACCTTCTGAGCCTTCTTCAAAGATGCGTTAGCACCAGACTCCATAGACTTGTAAGCGTTCAAAGAAGCCATAACAACGTTAGCTACTGTACCGCGCTGCTTGTTGCAGAGCTGCTCAGCCTTAGCGAAGTCATTTGCGTTCAAAGCTGCCTTGATGTTTGCAACGAACTTAGGAAGAGCACCTTTACCTGTAGCGGTCTTAAGAGCCAACCAACGCTCGATTGTCATAGCCAACACTGTGAGCAACAATGTGTGGATAACTGGTACGATTACACCACCTTTGTAGATAGTACCCCAAATGTCTGCTGGGTGATCCTGTACACCTGGATCCTGGAAGTGCATGTCATTACCGAACCATGTGAAGAACAATGTGAATGCGATGATAGCACATACCACGATGATCCAGAATGCGCCTCTTACTCCCTGAAAGCCCTCAGACTTCTTAGCTGGGGCTGCTTGTTTTGTAGTTGCCATAATTTTACTTTTTTTAAATTATTAGTTAATAAATTATTAATATTTTCTTTTTTTCTTTCTCGCTTCGTAGACCTTGAATGTGTCGTTTGTCAATAAACACAGTTGGGTTATCTATTTTGCATTGGCAAAGATAATAAATTAAAGTTTACTATCAGCCTAATTAAGAAGTTTTAACGAGATATTGGCTTATTTTATACCAATATCTCGCTTTTTTCTTACATTTTGACCCTTGAAAATGGTCTTTAAGCCATTTTTATTTCAACTTACCCAAAGCTTCCTTGATGCGCTTGATAGCTTCAACGATGTTCTCGTCGCTTGTTGCATAGCTCATGCGGAAACAGTCTGGATCACCGAATGCGTCACCACCTACTGTGGCTACATGTGCTTCCTCGAGAAGGTACATGGCAAAGTCGGTTGAATTGTTGATGGTCTTCTCACCATTGCTCTTGCCAAAGTAGCTGTTGCACTTAGGGAAGAGATAGAAGGCACCCTGTGGCATGTTTACCTCAAGACCTGGAACCTCTTTAGCCAACTTTACAATCAGGTTGCGGCGACGCTCGAAAGCTACGCGCATTTCCTCTACTGCACTCTGGTCGAGTGTGTAGGCTGCTTCTGCTGCCTTCTGGCTGACAGAACATGTACCGCTGGTATACTGTCCCTGGAGTTTGTTGCAGCCCTTGATGATCCATTCCGGACCAGCCAGGAAACCGATTCTCCATCCTGTCATGGCGTAAGCCTTAGATACACCATTGGCAATGATAACCTGCTCCTTCATGCCCGGTTCCTGAGCAATGCTGTGGTGCTTGCCGATATAATTGATGTGTTCGTAGATTTCATCTGCCAACACAAATACTTCAGGATGCTTCTTGAGTACTTCTGCCAGTGCTGCCAACTCTTCCTTAGAGTATACGCTACCGGTAGGGTTGCTTGGAGAACAGAGAATGAGCATCTTGGTCTTCTCTGTAATGGCATTCTCCAACTGCTCTGCTGTCATCTTAAAGTCCTGGTCGAAACCGGCATTCACAATGACCGGAGTACCTCCTGCCAATTTCACCATCTGTGGGTAGCTTACCCAATATGGTGCAGGAATGATAACCTCGTCGCCTGGATTTACGAGTGCCAATACAGCGTTGCAGACGCACTGCTTACCACCAGTACCAACGATTACTTCATTGGTAGTGTACTCCAAACCATTCTCGTTCTTTAATTTGGCTACAATTGCTTTTCGCAAGTCAGGATAACCTGGTACTGGTGAATAACGGGAATAGTTCTCGTCAATAGCCTTCTTTGCTGCCTGTTTGATATTGTCAGGAGTGTTGAAGTCTGGTTCACCTACGCTCATGTTGATTACATCAATACCTTGAGCTTTCATTTCACTACTCTTCTGTGACATCGCCAGCGTTGCTGAAGGTGCCAATCTGTTTAAACGATCAGATAATTGTGCCATAATTTTATTCTTATATTTGTTTATCGTGTGCAAAAGTAAGCAAATTATTTCTTTTTCGGAAGAAAATTGAGCATTATTTCATGTTTTGTATTGAAATAATAACATAATTTTATTATCCGAGGTGCAAAGTGTGCCCCATGCGGTCTCTCTTGGTCTTGAGATAACGCTCATTGTACTTGTTTGGTACAACTTCGATAGGTACATTTTCTACGATTTCCAAACCGTATGCTTCGAGACCTACGCGCTTTACCGGATTGTTGGTGAGCAGACGCATTTTGTGTACACCGAGATGGCGGAGCATCTGTGCACCGCAACCATAGTCGCGCTCGTCTGGCTTGAAACCGAGATGGGTATTGGCGTCAACGGTATCATAGCCTTCTTCCTGGAGTTTGTAGGCTGCAATCTTGTTCATCAGACCGATGCCGCGTCCTTCCTGCTGCATGTAGACAACAACTCCCTTTCCTGCCTCGTCTATCATTTGCATGGCCTTGTGGAGCTGCTGACCGCAGTCGCAACGCTTGCTGCCCAGAATGTCGCCAGTAGCGCAAGAAGAGTGAACACGGACCAGGATAGGTTCGTCTTCTTTCCATTCTCCCTTGATGAGTGCCATGTGTTCCAGACCATTGCTAGACTGGCGGAACGGAATGAGGCGGAAGTGTCCGTATTCTGTAGGCATGTCAACCTCTTCGCCCACTTCGATGAGTGATTCTTTCTTGAGTCGGTATTCTATCATGTCTTTAATAGAAATAACCTTGAGGTTCCATTCTTTTGCCATCTTCATCAGTTCAGGCAGGCGTGCCATGGTGCCGTCTTCATTCATGATTTCCATAAGTGCGCCTGCTGGATAGAGGCCTGCCATTTTACAAAGATCGATGGCAGCTTCTGTATGTCCGCTTCTTCTTAATACTCCGTTATCTTGTGCGTAGAGCGGATTGATGTGACCCGGTCTGCCGAAAGTCTGTGGGGTAGAATTCGGGTCGGCAAGTGCTTTGATGGTTTCGGCACGGTCGTGTGCAGAAACACCGGTAGAGCAGCCTTCCAGTTTATCTACAGTTATGGTGAAAGGTGTTCCTAATACAGAGGTGTTCTCTGAAACCTGATGAGGCAAGTCGAGCTCATCGCAGCGGCTCAGGGTGATAGGGGCACAGAGTACACCTCTTGCGTGTTTCAGCATGAAGTTTACTTTTTCTGCGTCTATCTTCTCTGCGGCAATGATGAGGTCGCCTTCGTTTTCGCGGTCTTCGTCATCAACAACAATGACGAACTTTCCTTCCTTGAAGTCTTTTACTGCATCTTCGATGCTATTTAATTTGATTTCTGACATGTTTGATACCTTATTATATAGTTACATTTTACTTTTTCTGTTCTCTAATCCGTTGGATGATGTCCGTATTGGTCTGACTGATGACCTTGAGGTCACGGAACAAGCGCAGTCGGAATCGCCACATTCTCAAATATAGCAGTGTGCCCACTGGGAAGATGATGGCTGCAATGATGTTGAGCCATTTCCGCTCGAATGGGCGTGTATGTGCCTTGACAGAAAGAACCGGATATTGGTTCATGTCGTGCAGGATATACTTGTTGGCGGTGTTGGTCAAATCTTCTATTACCTCTTCCAATTCTGCATTGATTCTTTCTATCTCATGATCAGGCTCGTATTTGAAGAATACATTGATGACGTTTGGAAGATGAACCAGTTTGTGTTCCTTATTATATAAGGTGATGTCTTGGTTTATTCTTTCCAGTTTCTCTGCATCCGCCTGATAGTCCGGGTCGGTGATGATGACTTCCTTGCCGAAGTAATGGCGTTTCTGTCGTAAACCGAGCAGTTTCATGAAGAACTCTTTGTAAACATCCATATTGAATACGGAAGAGTCATTGGTTGCCTTGTAGGTTACGAAGATAGCCAAAGGCGTCAATACTGCCGGTGCAAGACCTTTACCGAACCAGATGGCCCACATTCCGCTTCTTGACATTCTGTATCCTGTATTGTCGAGGATAAAGAAGACGATGAATACAAGTACGGAGATGACGACAGGGAAACCCAGTCCTCCTTTTCGGATGATGGCTCCTAATGGCGCTCCGATAAAGAAGAATATGAGACACGAAAGGGCTAGAGTGAACTTGTTGATAGCCTCAATCTTGTGCTGTCTTATCATGTAGTCTGCATCGCTCGTTGACATCGATTTGAAATCAAGGTCAGAAAGCTCCTGTTGTACGGCAGACTGTGCCTGGTTTACCGCCATGAGTTTCTTGTCCTGTGGCAACTTATTATATAAGGTGTCGAAATTGAGCTTTTCGCCCTTCTTGATTTCTTTGAGAGAGTCCTTCTTGTTGATGCGCTGTGCACCTCCATAGAATCTCACGTTGGCTTCGTTCAGGTAGATTCTTCCGATAGAATCATATAATTGGTTGAGCGAATCGATGTCGTGGTTGATTTTCTCCAGACTTTTACCCTTTGCATTTCCTGAAAGCGAAGCTGCATCGGTCATACTGAAGTCTCCATCAAAGTCGAGAATGATTTTTTTGGAAATGAAAGTCTCTCGTCTGTATGGTACGGCAGCAGTATTGGCAAGTGCACTGCTTTGCATGTTCTCAAACCATTCTCCACTGTAGAGGCTCAGAACAAGATGCTTCTTCTCTGCTGTACTCTGAAGCATGCCTGAGTCTGCCAATATGATGGCGGCATCTTCATAGCTGTCGGTCATGCGGTAAATCATGATGCCGTAAAGTTTTCCGGTTTTCAAATCCTTCTTCTGCACATAAAGGTTGCAGTTTGGAATACCATCATAGAAGATTCCTTCAGGAATTTCCAGTTCCGGACTTTTCTGTTTCATAGAAATCAGAAGTTGTGCCAGTTTCATGTTCGACTTAGGTCCCACATTGTTCTGGAAATAGAAAGAGCCAAACATGATGATGACGGTGATGACGATGAGTGAGCGGAAAGCCTGCATCAGTGAAATGCCGGCAGCCTTGATGGCTGTAAGTTCCGAACTCTCGCCGAGATTACCGAACGTCATGAGTGAAGACAGGAGAATAGCCAAAGGCAGGGCCTGTGGTACGAGCATCAGACCCATGTACCAGAAAAATTGAGCCATCACGTCCATCGTGAGTCCCTTACCGATGAGATCATCAATATATCTCCACAAGAACTGCATCATCAGCACAAACTGGCAGATGAAGAAAGTTCCCATGAAAAGGAGACCAAACTGCTTGGCAATAAATATGTCTAATTTCTTAATTCTAAGCATTTCAATATTCTGTTGTTTCAGACCTTTTCTTTATTTAAAATAATAGCAGGTCTGTTATTCAGCGTGCAAAGGTAATATAAAAAAATAAGAAAACCTTTATTTTTCGTTTTTTTTATATATATAATTAGGTGAAAGTGGGGTTGGAATGTGAGAAAAATGAGAAAATAAAACTTTTTTTGAAAATTTCTGCCGAAAAATTTGTTCAATTCAAATAAATGTATTACCTTTGCACCCGCAAATGAGAAATCAATTGCTTGGATGGCGGGATAGCTCAGCTGGTTAGAGCGTCGGATTCATAATCCGGAGGTCGAGGGATCGTGGCCCCCTCCCGCTACAAGATGAGAGACATCAACTTTTTAGTTGATGTCTTTTTTATGCTCTAAACTTTTCCACACTTATTCACTTCTCATAGATAAGTTATCCATATATGTGTTGATAACTATGTTATTCCGTTGGTTATCAGATGTTTTTCCTGTTGGTAACTGGTGTGGAAAAGATAAATATGAAAGATTTTCGTATGTTTTTCTTGGTGTTCTCAGAATAAAATATTTGCAAAAAACTGACCAATGGGGCTAAAATACAAAAAAAAGTTGTATATTTGCAGCGGTAAAGTTTTATTTTTAGGCATTTGTTGAATGCCTCTTCTTTATAAACATAGAAATTGTATAAGCTGTATGAAACGAAAATTACACCTTATTATATATGTAGCGATTATCGTGTTGCTGACCGGTTGTGCTCAGCAGCCTAGGAAGTATGTCATTGGCGTATCCCAGTGTTCGGAAGATGTCTGGCGCGATAAACTGAATGATGAACTGAAGATGGGCGAGTATCTCAACGATTCGCTTATCGTGAAACTGGCTTCTTCCAACGATGATAATGTGTTGCAGAATAAGCAAGTTAACCAGTTTATCGATGAGGGCGTAGATCTGCTTATCGTATCTCCTAATCAGCTGAGTGCTATATCCAAGTCGGTAGAGCGTGCTTACGATAAAGGTATTCCTGTGATTCTCTATGACAGGAAGACCAATTCTGATAAGTATACGGCATTTATCGGCTGCGATAACTATACGATAGGTAAATCGATGGGAACTTTTATCGCCCAGCAGCTTCAGGGAAAGGGCCGCATCGTTGAAATCAGCGGTTTGGAGGGCTCTTCGCCTGCTTTGGAGCGTCATCGTGGTTTTATGGATGCTATCAAGCCTTATCCTGGGTTACAGGTTGTAGCCTCGGAGGAAGGAAACTGGAAAGAAGAGGGTGGAATCCAGGCGATGAAACGCATATTGAAACAGACACAGGACTTTGATTATGTCTTTGCCCATAATGACTGTCTTGCCTGGGGAGCTTATGTGGCTGCCCGCCAGATGAGGGTAAAGCGTAACTATAAGTATACCGGAGTAGACGGCATGGCTACCGAAGGTGGTGGTTTGGAACTTGTGCGCGATGGTATTTTCGAAGCCTCTTATCTTTATCCTACCAAGGGTGACGAGGTCATAGCGCTTGCCATGAAGATATTGAAGCATCAGCCTTATGAACGCGACAATTATCTGAGCACTTCTATCATAACCCAGGCAAATGCTGCCCTTACATTGATGGTGGCTAGAGATGCCGAGCGTCAGGCGCACAATCTGAAGACTTTACATAAGCAGGTAAATCAGTATCTGTCTGATTATAACTCACAGAAAGTCATGCTCATAGGTCTGTGTCTGTTCCTGCTTGTTTGCCTTGCAGCTGCGGCTTTAATTTTCAGAGGTTATCTGATAAAGGTGAAACTGAACGAAACATTGGCTAAGACAAATGGCGAACTGAAGCGACTGAATGTAGAATTGGGTGAAAAGAATGGAGAATTGAAACGATTGAATGAGGAGGTCTTGGAACTCACTCATTCCCGTCTGGTATTCTTTACCAATATCAGTCATGAACTTCGTACGCCTTTAACCCTGATAGCCGACCCGGTAGAGATGCTGCTCGAAGATACTGGCATCAAGGGCAAGAGCCGCGAACTCTTGAAAATGGTGCAGCGTAATGCCCTTGCCCTCCAACAGTTGGTAAGTAACATTCTTGATTTCCGTAAGATTCAGAATGGCAAGATGGAACTGAAACTCTATCGCTTCGACATTGTGAAGACCTTGACGATGTGGGTGGGCGACTTCCAGCTTACTGCCGAGCGCAAGCAAATCAGACTGCATCTGGATGTTGATAACTTGAAAGGCAGCCATGAAATGATTGCCGATCAGGAGAAGATTTCCCGTATCGTGTTCAATCTGTTGAGCAATGCCTTGAAATATACGCCTGCTGGTGGCGAAATCTTTGTTTCGCTGAAAGATGAAGGTGCCAATCTCCGTCTTGATGTGAAAGATACGGGCAAGGGTATCTCGCAGGATGAGGCTGATAAGATCTTTGAACGCTTCTTCCAGGCCAAGGGTGCTGCCAGCGGTACGGGTATCGGTCTGGCTCTGGTGAAATCATTTGTAGAGTTGCATCATGGTGAGGCTAGGGTAGAAAGTGAACTGGGAAAGGGCTCTGATTTTATCGTTGTCATTCCTCGTGAGCAGGAGGGTGATTCACAAGTTATCCACAATGATGTGGATATTGTGGATAACTCTGTAAATGTTTCTGCGCCAACTGGTAAGAATGTGGTAGATGAATCTGTTTTGCAATATATTGACGATGGAGACAGAAGTCGTGGAAAAGTTCAGCAGCTGGTAAGCGAGAATACCAATCGTCCTACTGTTCTGGTTATTGATGATAATACCGATATCCGTCAGTATGAGCGTACTCTTTTGCAGGATGAGTATGTTGTTCTTGAGGCTGCTGATGGTAAAGAGGGTCTGGCTGTCGCCTTGAAAGAGGTGCCTGACCTGGTGATTTGCGATGTGATGATGCCTGTTATGGACGGATTGGAGTTGACAGAACAGCTGAAGACGAATACGGCTACCTCTCATATCCCTGTTATTATGCTTACGGCGAAGAACCTGGAGGAGCATCGCGCAGAAGGTTATGAGCATGGAGCTGATTCCTATATTACCAAACCATTCCACAGCAAGGTGCTTCTCGCCCGTATTGAGAATCTCTTGGGACAGCGTCAGCTCCTGAAGAATCTTTATCAAGGTTCTAAAGAGGCTGAGAAGGAGATTTCTGAGGCTCATCTGGAAGATCGTGACAGGCAGTTCCTCAAGCAGCTTCAAGTCATTATCCAGAAGAATCTTTCTGATAGCGAGTTTGGAGTTGAGGATATGGGACAGCAGATTGGCTTAAGCCGTGTGCAGCTCTATCGCAAGGTGAAGGCGATGACAGGCTCTTCTGTTGTTGACTTACTCCGTAAGGCTCGCCTTGCCAAAGCTAGGCGTTTGCTCGAAACCCGGAGCATGAGTGTCTCTGAAGTAGCCTATGAAGTGGGCTTCTCAGCGCCGTCTTACTTCACAAAATGTTTCAAGGAAGAGTATGGAATGTTACCTGGTGATGTAGGTAATGTGATGAAATAGAGAGAAATACGCTATACCTGAAGTGTAAAATCTGTGAATATATGGATAAAAATCGTTCATTTCCTAGCATAAAAGGTACATTGTATCATTTTTGTCACTATTTGAACGATAATTATACCTGAGTTTCGCCGAAACTTACTACCTTTGCACCAGAATTTAGAAGTTTATAAATTGTTTCATGCAGAAATAGTTGCATTTTCATAGGTTTAGGTTTTATGTTTTAAGGTTATAGGATTGAGTATTCATTAAGGTAAGTAGTTTTCTTTAAGGTAAAAAGTTTTGTTTTGGGAAATAAGTAGTAATGAGAGAAAGCAGCTGTATAGACGGGATGTCTGACAGCTGCTTTTCGCGTATTATGGTTTGTTTCTTTTTAAGCGGGCATACTATAGCTTTTTAAAGGGGGCTTATTCCCAATCTTCGAATTCCAGTTCCAGTTCTTTGTATTCGGGTTTGAAACTGCTGTTCTCCTTGTCTTGCTTCCTGGCTTCTTCTGTTGAGGCATTGCTTACGGACAGACCAAGCAGGCGAATGGGATGCGCCGAGGAGTAATCTACCTGTTTCAGTAGCCGTTTGGCAAGAGGTAGAATATCATCCTTCTTTTTCAGAACCTTTTCTTGTGAGATGCTTCGTGTTATCTGGGTGAAATCGGCAAACTTCACCTTCAGCGTCAGGGTTCTTCCTTCGAAACCGCTTTTGGCGATGCGCTCCAGCAGTTCGAGTACAGTATGGTACAGTTCGATAATCACAGCCGTTTTTAGATAGATATCTTCCAGGAAAGTCTGTTCGCAGCCTACCGATTTCCGTTCCCGGTAGGTGATGACAGGTCGTTCATCTATCCCCCTTGCGAAATCATAGAAGATGTGTCCGGCTTTTCCGAACACTTCTACCAGATGTTCTTCGGATACTTTCCTCAGGTCAGCTCCGTTGAAGATACCCATGAAATGCATCTTTTGCAGTGTTTTCTTGCCCACACCCCAAAAATCCTCTACAGGCAGCTGGGCAATGAAATCGAGCGCCTTGTCGGGATGAATGGTGCAGATGCCGTCGGGCTTGCGGTAATCAGAAGCCACTTTGGCGAGAAACTTGCAGTAGCTGATGCCAGCCGAGGCGGTGAGTCCGGTTGCCTCCTTGATACGGTTTTTGATTTCTTTGGCAATATCCACCGCCAGTTCTATCCCTTTCTTATTCTGCGTTACATCAAGAAAGGCTTCATCTATGGAGATGGGTTCGATGAGGTCGGTATATTCCTGGAATATCTGATGTATCTGATGGGATATTTTAGCATAATAATCATGCCGGCAGGGCACGATGATGAGGTTAGGGCAGCGCTGCTTGGCTTGAGCGATGGATTGCGCCGAGTGAACGCCATACTTCCTTGCCTCATAGCTGGCTGTAGAAACTACACCACGAGGTCCGTCGAAGCCAACCGCTACCGGTTTGCCCCGAAGTTCCGGATTGTCTCTTTGCTCTACCGCAGCAAAGAAGGCATCCATGTCGATATGTATGATCTTTCGCTCAGTCATTCTTGCCTTATTTTTCCCAAAAGTACAAAAAAGATGCGTTTCCACAAAATCTAAGCTGTTTTTTATTGTTCGTTAACGTTTTTGGTTATTAGCCTACATGGTCCATCGAAACAGGCTGCGTTGAGCATCGCAAGTACTTGCGTTAGCCAACTCAAGTACTTGTGTTAGTCAACGAAGCTATCTGCGTCTGCTTCCTGAGTCGTCTCCGATAGCTTACGGAACCACTTGAGTAAGCTGAACCAAACACTTGACCTCACAGATTCAAGCACTTGACCTCATTAACTCAAGTACTTGAACTTATTAACTCAAGTACATCATGACACGCTCTTAATAGTCTGTAGTGATCTATATGACTCCCTTTGTCTGAAATAGAAAAGAGTTAGTTAAGAAGTAGAAACTAGCAGAAAAGTGTGAAATTCCGTTCATGTAATAGCAATTATGTTACAATGAACGGAATTTTTTATTCGATGAAATGATTTTTTAAGCCGCTGTTCAGACCTTTATGTATTTTTGCAGCAGAAATCAAAACATTAACGCTAACAAATTAAACATTTAAAGTATGAACAACTTATTAAATGGAAAGAGCGCAGCTATGATGCTTGCACTTTCATTGGTAAATGTTACAGCAGCTTTTGCACAGGATGATAATTCAAGTGCTAAGGAAGAGGGTAATCGTAATGTGATGCTCAATGCAGCCAGTGCGAATGGTCCTCGTGAGATTCAGATAGGCTTGCCTTCTGCCGATGTCAACGTTTTGGAGAATGGTTTGCCTGTTACTTACGCTACCAATCCTCATTCTGTCAATACCATCTGGCGTGGTGATGCTAGTTTGAGCCATCAGGGTTTGCTCAAGATTGCCGAGACTGCCATCACTACCGGTAATATCGGTTATGCCGTGAACTCTTTCACCCAGAAGGGACAGAAAGGATTCAATGGTACGCTGAACTATAAGAGCAATCATTTCGGATTGCAGGAATTCTCTCTGAATATGAATGGTGATTTGGGTAAGGACTGGTACTACAGCTTTAATATGTATCAGGATTTCGACCCGGGAACCTTCAAGATCAAGTCAACTCCTTATCAGGACCGTACTCAGATTTACAAGGCTCTCCTCACCAAGAAGTATAACGGCAACCGTGGTGAGTTCACTGCCATGTATAAGTATGCCAACAGTCACAACGTATATAACTACGCTACCCAGAGTGCTCCATTTATCTATGTGGGCGATGGAAGCGTAAAGGAGTATGGCGACTTCAAACTCGGTACCACCTCTTATCTTCCTATCGATAACGAGATGACTTATCGCGATATGCGTACTGGTGAGTTGAAGCAGACTTCTCTCTACGATGCTTGTCTGAATAAGGCAAGTGAGGTAACCCTCATGAACAGCTACCGTTTTGACAACGGTTTGAACTGGAAGGCTACCTTGAAGTACGATCATTCCCGTGGTGCGATGGTTTACCAGACTCCAATGTCTATCATCGATTTGAAGAGCGCTGCCAATCAGGGCGTATATAATTATAAGTATCTCGATATCGACGGACAGACCAAGGATTACAACGGTCAGTACATCCAGACCCGTATGTCTTGCCTCAATGCCGGTAAGATAGATGAGGCTCTCTTCACCACCGAGCTTAGCAAGAAGTTCAAAACTTCCACCTTCCGCCTCGGCGTGAATGAGTGGTTCTATCATATTGATTATTGCTCAAATACAACCATGTATGATCAGAGTGTTCCTGCAGATGGCAGTTTTGCCCTGCGAGTTTGGGATGCAAAACAGCGCGAAAGCTACTTCTACGATTTCAACAAGAACGCCTCTGAGTATTATAAGGGAAGCGAAAACAAGCTGGCTCTCTACTTCACTCACGATTGGGATGTCACCAACAAGTTGAATCTCTACTATGGTGCCCGTCTGGAGTGGCAGAAGCTGAAGGGTGAAAACGCAGCAGTGAAGAATGCGCAAGGGGATTACGTTGGTCGTTTCACTGATTACCATCTCGGTGCTACGGCAGCAGATGGAACCAAGATTGCACCAGTAGATTTGAGTTACAACTGGTTGAACTACGATTTCTCTGTAGCAGCAACTTATAAGTTGACCGATAACTTCGGCTTCACTGGCGATTTCACTTACATCGTTCAGCATCCTAAGTTCGAGGCTTTTGCCCCAGCTACATTGCCAAACGTGGATAAGATTTCTGTGCCACTCGGTCGTGCAGGTATCTACTACAATAACTCATGGTTGAGTTTGACATCGTTGTTCTCTTACATCTCAAAGACCAACAACAACTCAACTCTGAATTTGCAGCATGGCAGTGAGATCAAGGCAGCTCCTTTGACTTACGATATCCAGACATGGGGATGGACAACCGACGCTGTGGCTCATCCATTCAAGGGATTCGATTTCCACTTCCTCTTCACTTATCAGAAGCCAACCTACAAGAAGTATGAAACCAGCATCACCTTCAACGATGGTTATGTTGGCAAAATCAACGCCACTGGCAATATCGTAGCAGAGATTCCTCAGATTCTCATCGAGTTGGATCCAAGCTACATGATTACCAAGGACATTAAGCTCTGGACCAGCTTCCGTTACTTCAGCAAGACCTACGCCAACATCAATGAGGCATATTACTTCAACGGTCACTGGGAGACTTTCGGAGGTTTGAACTGGCAGGCAACCAAGCGCCTGGCTCTCGGCTGCACCGTAGTCAACTTCCTCAATCAGACTGGTGCCAAGGGTAGTATCGCAGGTGCCGAGCTGATTACCAAGGATGAGGCTAAGGGAATCAAAAATCAGATTATGACGGGTAGCTATCTTCGTCCATTCACAGTAGAATTCACAGCTTCGCTGAAGTTCTAATTAGTTCAAACATAATAAGATAAGGCAGTACTATATAATAATGTATAGTGCTGCCTTTTTCTTGGTTTAGTGTTTGTCTTCCTAAAAATGTCCCTAAAAGAAAAGTTTTAGGAATCAATTCCTAAAACTTTCTAAATAATCGTACTTTTAGTATGTAGATTCCTAAAAAATATGTATATTTGCAGCGTGACATGTAAAAATACAAAAATGAAGAGAATAGAACGACATAACTATCTGCAAAAGCTGATAGCTTTCAAGGATAAAAAGCTTATCAAGGTGATAACAGGCATTCGCCGTTGTGGTAAATCGACCATTATGGAGATTTATCGTGACTGGCTGATAGCTCATGGAGTAATGCAAGAGCAAATCATCTATCTCAATTTTGAGGACTATGACTATTTTGAATTGCGAGACCCAAGAAAACTGTATTCTTATGTCAAACCTTTGATACAGCAAGATAAGATGACTTACATCTTTTTTGATGAGATACAGCATGTCACGGATTTTCCGGATATCATCAATAGTCTTAATTTGAAGCCAACAGTTGATTTATATGTGACGGGTTCGAATGCCTACATGCTTTCTAGCGAGATAGCTACACTCTTGTCTGGCAGGTATGTAGAGATTGCGATGCTTCCGTTGTCTTTCAAGGAGTATGCGGAAGGTATCGGTGGTACGGATCATCTTCCGCAGACATATATAGAATATGTGAGCAAGAGCAGTTTCCCATATACATTGGAGTTGGATACGGCGAATGAGATTAGCGATTACTTGAATGCTGTTTACAATACGATAGTGGTAAAGGACATCATGAGTCGAAATAAACTTTCCGATGTAATGATGTTGGAGAGCGTGATACGTTTCACGGCAGATAATATCGGCAATATTCTCTCGACGAAACGTATTGCAGACTTGATGTCGGCTGATGGGCGAAAGATTGACCAAAAGACAGTGGAGAAATACCTGTCAACCCTTTGCGAGTCTTTCTTCTTGTATGAAGTGAAGCGATATAACATCAAGGGTAAGCAACTCCTCAAAACTTTGGGAAAATACTATCTGGTGGATATTGGTTTGCGACGTATGTTGCTTGGCTCTCGCTCTTTTGATGCAGGGCGTATTTTGGAAAATATCGTTTTTCTGGAACTCTTGCGTCGGCAGAAGAAAGTGTATATAGGCAAGATGGATAACTTGGAGGTTGATTTTGTTGCTATCGACGAGAATGACATCACCTATTATCAGGTAGCTGCAACGGTAAGGGATGAGAAGACCTTGAAGCGTGAACTCGCTTCGCTTCAGCAAATCAAGGACCAATATCCCAAGTATATCTTGACGCTCGATGAAGACCCGACGGCAGATTATGATGGTATCAAGCGAATCAATGCGTTGAAATGGCTGATGGGGGAAGTATAGTCTTGTTGCCTCCAAGGAGATGTGAGGAAAAGAATCGTTCATGCACTGCAAAAGATGTTGCATGAACGATTTTTTGTATCGGATGAAACGAGATTTATATGATAATTCCTGCTTTATTCTTATCTTTGCAGCAGATTTAAACAATAATGCTAACAATTTAAAAAAGAAACGATCATGAAATCCAATTCAATGATTACCAAGGCTGCCTGCCTCATGTTGATGGCATCAGCTACAACTTCTGCCTTTGCACAGAAGATGAACATCGAACAAAAGGGTGATACTACTATCATCAAGGTGGAGGATCCTACCAAGTATCTTCTTCTCCCTATCCAGGAAGAGAAGGATGAGGCTCAGGTTTTGCTCGATACAGGTTCTAAGGATGATACCTGGATGGACGTTCGCCTGGCTCAGAATGGTTCTGATTACTTCGTGCCTTTCGCTTTGGGCAAGGGTAAGACCGCTACTGTCAAGATTCTCGGTCTGAAGAAGGATGCTTTGGCACTCAACTTGCTCAAGCTCAGCGATACATTCGATACTACCAACACCGATTACTATCGCCCATCTTATCACTTTACTCCGCTCTACGGCTGGATGAACGACCCTAATGGTATGGTGTATAAGGATGGTGAGTATCATCTCTATTTCCAGTATAACCCATACGGAAGCAAGTGGGGCAATATGCACTGGGGACATGCCGTAAGCAAGGACATGGTTCACTGGGAGAATCTCGATCCAGCCATCGCCCGCGACCCTGTAGGTCATATCTTCTCTGGTAGTTCTGTAGTAGATAAGAAGAATACTGCCGGTTTTGGCAAGAATGCCATCATCGCCATCTATACCAACAACAGCGTGAACCACGATGAGGTTCAGTGCATCGCCTATAGCAACGATAACGGTCGTACTTTTACCAAGTACGAGGGCAATCCAGTGTTGACTCCATTCGACGGTTTGAAGGACTTCCGCGACCCTAAGGTGTTCTGGTATGAGAAGGGAAAGTGCTGGTACATGATAGTTTCTGCCGATAAGGAGACCCGTTTCTATAAGTCAAAGAATTTGAAAAAGTGGACTTATGTAAGCGCTTTCGGCAAAGGATTGGGTCAGCAGCCATGCCAGTATGAGTGCCCAGACTTCTTCCAGTTGCCTGTAAATGGTGATAAGAAGAAGATGAAGTGGGTGATGACGATGAATATCAATCCAGGCTGCTGGTTTGGTGGCAGTGCTACCGAGTATTTCGTAGGCGATTTCGATGGCAAGAACTTCACCTGTCCTGATGCCCACGATGTGAAGTGGCTCGACTGGGGTAAGGATCATTACGCCACCGTTACCTTCTCCAACACAGGCGACCGAGTATTGGGAATCACCTGGATGAGCAACTGGCAGTATGCCAACCTTACTCCGTTCAAACAGAACCGTGGTGCCAATGGTTTGCCTCGAGAGTTGAAGCTTTACGAGAAGAATGGCAAGTATTATGTTTCTGAGAATGTAGCTCCTGAAGTATATGCTTTGAGAAAGGATACCAAGGATTTGGCTGATGCTTCTGTTGCCAATGCCAAGGATCTGAAGGGTGTTGCAGCCAATATGGAGGGTGCCTTCGAGATCGAGGCCGATGTAACTCCAGATGCCAACGGCATTGCCGGTATTGAGATTTCAAACAACAAGCGTGAGCGCACCATGATTTACTTCGATATGAAGCAGGGCAAGGTGGTTATGGATAGAACAGAGAGCGGTTTGACCGATTTCGGCAAGCAGGCAGTTCCTCACGATATCGAGTTGGCTTGGGATAAGCAGCGTGCAGCAGAAGGCAAGGAGCCTGCCCGCATCGCCAATTCCATCAACTACAAGAACGATTTCGCTCTGGCTACCTGGGCTCCGTTGAGTCTTTGCGAGGATGGCAAGAAGACTTATCATGTTGATATTTTCGTAGATAAGTCATCTGTAGAGCTCTTCGTAGATGGCGGTCGCATCGCCATGACTAACCTCGTCTTCCCTGTAGCTCCATACGAGAATGTGAAGCTTTATACCCAGGATGGCAAGGCTGAATTCAAGAATCTGAAGGTTCACAAGCTTAGTTTGTAATCATGTAGATATTGTATAGTCGAATTGTAGGTTTTAATGTAATAATAATGAGTCGCAACCTGAAAATATTTTAGGTTGCGACTCTTTTTTTTGGCTCAGGGGAGATTGTCCGTGGATAAAACAACCTCTGTTTCTTATTTACCGGTTTGCTGTTTCATTCCCTCAAAAAACTTTTGCTGCAATTGTTTGGCCAGTTGATTATCAGGGTTGAGTTTGAGAGCTTTCTCGTAATCCTGCATCACTTCCAGATAATAGCGTTGACCGTTTTGCCCAGGATTCTGTACGATGCGTACCATATAGAGAAAACCGAGAAGGGTACAGATGTCAGACGGGTCAGCATGCTTTATATTCTCCATCTTGGCAATAGTTTCTTCTGTCTCTTTTAGAAGATTTTCTGTTTGTGGAGCATGCGGATTCATCACGGAATAATTGAGACTTTGCAAAGCTATCTGAAACTTGGGCTGGATGCTATCAGGAAACATATCATCAATACGCTTCATCTCTGCAATACAATTAAGTATGCTCTCTGATGTCGGTTGCTGAAGTTTAGCAAGCGACTGTCCGATAAGCCCCTGCATTGTGGATTGCTGGGCATAGATAACTACAGATGTTGTCATGAAGAAGACTGACATCAATACGAATCGTTTAAAAGTTTGAAATGTCATATGCTTTATTATTTTTAAGTGAAACAAATATGCCTATATATAAAAATCTGTCTCTAGATGGAACTATCGAACGTCCGTTAGTATTATATCCGAAAATGTTTGTACGGCCGAGGATGTTGTTCAGAGAAGAATAGATAATGACCTTGGGACTTAGCAGATAAGTAAGGTTTATATCTACGCTATTATAATGTGGTGTCTTGCCAATAAGAAAATGACGTCCGCTTGCATACGATTCAGTCAGCCCGATGATTGCTTTGCCGAATGAATATTTTGCTGTCAATCTCAGATTATGCCTTGAGGCGTAGTCAGGTATTCGCTCTTCTGTGTATTCGTGATAGAATCGCTTGGAATCGTTGTAGGAATATGAAAATGCTGTGGTCAGATGTTTGAAAAGCGAATGCTCTTCTACAAAAATGTCTATACCTTTACTCTTTCCATATCCTTTTGGTTGGTAAATACCCTTTTCCCATAAAGGCAATCGCTGATATTTTTTCCAGTAGGGTTCTATTCGTATGAGTGTACCAGGCGACTTATATTGTATGGATAGGATAGCATGATCTGCCGTACTTTGTCCAAGAGATTTCTTGTTTGTTGCAAGATAGTCATCTTCTGGAGTCTGGCTATACCGACCGGTAGCAAATGAAAGCTGAAAATTCTTGTTAGGAATATAACATAGTGTAGCCCTTGGCATAAACAGCCAGTTGGCATGAGCCATATATTCTGTCCTTGTCGAAATATTCAGGAACAAATGGGGCATCATCCTCCATTGGGCATCAATATGAGCAGCAAGAATATTATAATCCAACTTGTAGCAATCGTTTTCGTACTCCATGAGGCTGTTTCGCTGATAGTCCTCCATTCCTGCCGATATTTTTAGTGCATCCGAGCAAATTTTGCGTATTCCTGTTTTCAGATGTATCTCATTTCTGAAGTTGTAATATCGGTCACCAGCAATCTTCGCATCTTCTATATCGTTGAATACCGATGAGCTTGCCATACCGCAAAAGAGCGTGTAGCCAGCACCCCACTGTGCCTTATAGGTTGTGTTGGCATAGATATTATTCTCTTTGAGCGAAAGGTTTTGGTTGTCTATATGCTGTCCTACAGATGTAAAATCATAGCCAACGTATGTTTTCAATATTCCGGCATTTCGGAACTCATTCTTGTATTGTGATTCGCCAGATAGTTTTAGATAAGGCTTGTTGAAATCAAGCCTTTCTGAAAATAACTGATTGTAGATTCCCAAACTTGTTAGTGCGGCATTAAAGGATAAGCTGCTGTGGGAATATGCCTTGGTGCCACCGATGTTCCAGTCAACCAATGATGCGCTGACTCCATATTTGTCACTTGTTGCAGCATCTGATGTTTCCATAGGGAGAACGGAGGAAAGTGCTTGTCCATATTCTCCGCTATATCCACCAAGAGAAAAGTTGATACCTTTAAATATAAAAGGAGAGAATCGTCCACGTACAGCAGTATTTTCTGTGTTTGTACTATATGGAACAAGGACGTGCATTCCGTTAATGAAAGTCTGGCATTCTTCGCTTTCTCCACCACGGACATAGAGCTTTCCGTTTTCTCCCACTTTTTGAGTGCCGGGTAAAGTTTGCAGGGCTGCAACAATGTCCCCGCATGAATTACCTGCCATCACAACATCTAAGGCATCCATAGTCTTGAAGTTGTCACTTTTCCCGAAACTGTAAGTGCTGGCAGATATTACAACTTCTTGGATTGCCGTAGCTTTTTCTTTCATTTGGATAGAAAGATTATGTAACTTGCAGGCATCTGCAGTCTGCATATATTCTTCAAAACCAATCATGGTAATCTTGATAGACGCTTCTCCGGTTTTTGATGTGGAAAAGGAAAACCTGCCCAGAGAATCTGTCAGGCATCCATCAATTGTGCCCATGATGAAAACATTGGCACCAGCAAGCGGTTCCTGACCGCTTTTTACCATGCCTGATATGATGGTCTGTGCAGCCAGGTTGCAGACTGAAGTCAGCAGCAATGCGATATGTATTATTCGATGTTTCATGCCGCAAAGATACTGCATGAAACTGGAGTTACCAAATTCTTAGGATATACAACTAAAACTTATGATAGAAAGCTAGTTAAGATGCCGAATAACTAAGTTGAAGGACAAATAACTATGTAAGATAAGTCTTTAACTTGGGCACGAATCTTCGGGAAACGGGTATGATGTTTGTACAATTTCCGAGAGTCAGTTGATAACCATTTGAGTTGCCTCGTGCCGAAGTGATATTATTCACATTGACAGCAAAAGAACGGTGACATTGGAAAATGTTCTCAAACTCTTTCAACTCTTCAAGAGCATGGGTTAGTGTTGTATGGATATCAACAGCAACAACATTACCTTCTTTTAGAAAACAGACGGATACATTGTTTTTCTGTGCTTCCATATAAAGTAGATCGTTGATGGCAATCGACAGATCGTTTCCTCTTACGTTAGTATCATGGATGGTAATAGATACTTCTTCCTGTTCCTTTGTTGTATTGCGCAACAACTCTTCCATTCTCTCTCGTAATGTTCTGTTGTATTGCATTCCGATAGATAATGTCGTAAGAAATATGCCTATGATAATAGTCCAATTTAGAAACAAGAGAAACAGACTGAATGTAATCGTATAATGAAACAAGTATGAGAATAGGAGGAAATTACCGAAGGCAATGATGAAAATCAGTCCGAGTATAGCTACTCCTTCATGCCAGATACGCCAGGGCTTGATAGTTTGATGCAAATACTTCAATATCGTTGCAGCGTATGTTATGTAGCATCCAAAAGTTACCAGTCCGAATAATGTAGCAACAAAGCATTTGTTACCTTGATATAAGCAGAGTCCAAATGGCTGCAGAAAATATAAAATTACCCAAATGATGAAGCCAAAGATGCTACTATCTTTTAGCAAGTGTTTACTCTGTTTAAAAGGATATGTTCGAGTTAGAAACGACATATTGAATCTGATTTATTTAATTAACGCAGCACTATCATTTATCTTCTTTATCAGGGTGTACCTAAGCTACTCTGTTGGTGCACCGGGATGCTTGCCATATCCAGACATTTTGTTTATTATCGTGCTGTAAAAATAAAACAAAGTTCTGAATGACACTGCAAAAGTACAAATAAAATTTGAAAAACGCACTTTTGGAGACGTTTATTTTGGTAATGAAACATCAATCCTACTCTGTTCGACCTCTCGGGAAGAAAAGTCCTTGTGCCACAAAAAGGACACATTTATATTATGGGCAACAAGAAAGTCGTATGGTAGGAACGTGTGTTTTGGATAAAATATAATAAAAGCCGCAGTTTGTAAACGCAAACTGTGGCTTTTTCGTTTTTTTATGCTATCTTTGCACACAGATAGTGTTTTTAAAGATAGATCATGATGGAACAGCAAGTAAAACTAGTACCTTATGGGGTGGCTGATTTTGCTACGGTAATAGAGCAGAATCTATATTATGTGGATAAGACGATGTTTATCCCGGAGCTGGAGAAGCAGCCTCGCAATCTCTTCTTCATCCGTCCTCGTCGTTTTGGTAAGAGCATATTCTTGAGTATGCTCTATTCTTACTATGACTGTACGCAGAGCCATAAGTTCCAGAGTCTTTTTGGAAATCTATGGATAGGCCAGCATCCTACACCTTTGCAGGGAAAGTATCAGGTGCTGTTCCTAGATTTCTCCCAGATTACGGGTAATATCGACAAGCTTGAGACGAAGTTTAATTCTTATCTCAGCATCAACCTCGATGCTTTTGTCCGTCAATACTCAGAATATTATCAGGCAGAGATGGAAGAAATCCTGGCGCAGGAAGATTTCGAGGAAAAGATGGAACTGATATTCAAGGCTGCCAAGGCGCACCAGTATCATCTGTATCTCATCATCGATGAGTATGACAACTTCACGAATGTCATACTCAACGAACGTGGTGAGAATGTGTATCATGCGATTACCCATGCCGACGGCTTTTATCGTGATGTCTTCAAGAAGTTCAAGGGTAATTTTGAGCGTATCTTCATGATGGGTGTGAGCCCTGTAACCCTGGATGATGTGACGAGTGGATTCAATATAGGTTGGAACATTTCTATCAAGCCGGAGTTTGATGAGATGCTGGGCTTCTCTACCACTGATGTGGTGGAGATGTTTACCTATTATAAGGAGCATGGTAGTATTCCTGTCGATAGTGATATTGATGCCATCGTCAATGATATGAAGCCATGGTATGACAATTATTGCTTTGCAGAAGAAGCATTGAAGAAGAAAACTCGTATGTTTAATTGTGATATGGTTCTTTATTACCTTCGTAATTACATGGATAACGGATGTTCTCCTCGTCAGATGATAGACCCGAATACCCGTACCGATTACGGCAAGATGAAGAAACTTTTGCAGTTTGACAAGCTGGATGGAGAGCGTAAGGGCATTATCCGCAAGATAGCAGAAGAGGAGCAGATTGTTACCCAGCTTTATGAGTCGTTTTCTGCGTATCAGATTCCAAAGGCAGAGATATTCCCAAGTCTTCTGTTCTATTATGGCATGTTGACCATCAAGGGAACTCGTGGCTCCAAGCTCATTCTGGGCATTCCAAACAATAATGTCCGCAAGCAGTATTATGGTTATCTGGAAGAGGAGTATCAGGCAAAGGCTTATGTGGATGTCAACCAGCTCACCGATTACTATTATGATATGGCATATGATGGTAAGTGGGAAGAAGGATTGCGCTTCATGGCAGATGCCTATGCCAAGGTTTCATCGGTGCGTGATGGCATTGAGGCTGAGCGAAACCTGCAGGGATTCTTTATGGCTTATCTGAATCTGAATGATTATTATATCACGGCTCCAGAGTTGGAGTTGAATCATGGCTATTGTGATTTCTTCCTTTTGCCAGACCTTACCCATTATGCCAGTCAGCATAGCTACATTCTGGAGTTGAAGGTTCTTTCTAAGAAAGATTTCTCTGCGATAGTTGAAGGTGAGTTTACGGAAGATGGCAAGCCTATGACCAAGGCCGAGAAACAGTGGCGTGAGGCTCTAGATCAGATTCATCGATATGCCGAGGCTCCAAGGGTTGAGGCTTTGCGCCAAGGTACAAAACTCCATCTCATCATCATGCAGTTTGAGGGGTGGGAACTTAAACGGATGGAAGAAGTATAAATTCAATGAAAAGAATCAATATTATCTTAATAGTACTATCTTTTAGTATGCTCCTTCTTCTTGGTGCTTGTACCCAGAAGAAGATAGTGATTGGTGTGTCGCAATGTTGTGGCGGACTTTGGCGCGAGAAGGTGAATAATGAGATGCGGCTGGCGCAGTATCAATATAAGAATGTGGATTTGCTGTTTACTACTGCAGAGAATGACGGGCAGCGCCAGGCTCGTCAGATAGACAGCATGATAGCTAGGAAGGTGGATCTGATTGTTGTTGCCCCTGATAACGTAACTGAAGTAACACCTGCCATCGAGCGAGCTTATCGTGCGCATATCCCGGTTATTCTCTTCGACAGAAAGGTAAAGACAACCCATTATACAGCTTCCATCGGTGGCGATAATGTAGAAGCGGGTAGGGAAGTAGTCCGATTTCTGGCCAGTAAACTGGATGGAAAAGGTACCGTTGTTGAGATTACGGGCTTGAAGGATGCATCTCCTGTCATTGAGCGCCATCGTGGTTTCCACGAGGTGATGAAGAATTATCCGGGAATCAAGGTGGTTACCCTGGAAAGCAACTGGAAGATGGAGCGTGCCCAGGAGTTGATGAAGCAATATCTGGATAAGGGCGGACATGCGGATGGCGTGTTCGGACATAGTGACCTAGGTGCCATAGGAGCCTTTCTGGAAGCAGAGAGACGAGGCATTGATAAACAGATGCTGATAGTAGGCATTGATGGATTGCCTGGAGAATGGGAAGGAGTGGATAGAGTGAAGAGAGGACAGTTTGCTGCTTCTTATGTCTATCCTACCCAGGGCGAAAAGATTATGGATTTGGCGATGAATATCCTTCAGGGTAAACCCTATAAGAAGGATAATGTGATGAAATCATTCCTTGCTACCCCTGAAAACTGTGATGTCATCGCCCTACAATATCAGGATTTGGAAGTCAAGATGAAGAATCTGGATCAGATTTCTGACAGTCTTGATTCTTATTCAGAGGTATCCAGTATCCAGAAATGGATGCTTGTGGTCGCCATTGTTATCGTCTTGGTTCTGCTCATTATCATCTTCTATATATATAAGGTATATAGAAAGAAACTGCAGAAGCAGAAAGCCGCGGCTCGTGGATTCATCGAGAACAAGGAGGGCTGGGCTGCTGAACTGAATCACCTGGATGAGAGTGATCGTTACTTCATGGACCGTTTCAAGAAGAAGATTCTTGAGAATATGGGCAATGCTGATATGAAGATGGATGATTTGGGAGCCGAGATGCAGTTGAGTAAAGTACAGCTCTATCGCAAGGTGAAGGCTATGACAGGAAAAACGCCTGTCGAGCTTCTGAAAGAGATGCGTCTGCAGAGAGCCTATACGCTCCTAATGCAGACTGATAAGACTGTAGCTGAAGTCTCGGCAGAAGTAGGCTTTGCGTTACCGGGCTATTTCTCTTCATGCTTCAAGAAACAATATGGCGTTCTTCCAACAGATTTACGACATAAACCGGTGTAAGATGTATGATATGGTTCTAACTGCTTCTGATATAAAACTTTAAAATCTTAGCAAAAGATAAGAAAATCGTTTCATGTAACATAATTATTGTTGCAGGAACGATTTTTTTTATTTATATAACAGTCTTTTCCCTAATTTTGCGGCAGAATCAAACAATGACAATTTTTGAAACTTAAAATATTATAATAGTATGAACAATCTTTCAAGATTACTAATGAGCTCTGCGCTCTGTGCTGTTTGCACCGTAGCTAGTGCACAGCAGGTAAATGTAAATGGCATCGTAAAGGATGCTGCCGGTGAGACAGTCATTGGTGCATCTGTTATGGTGAAAGGCACAAAGACTGGTACTGTTACCGACTTTGATGGTAACTTCCATGTAGAATGTGCTCCTGGTTCCACACTTGTTATATCTTATATTGGATATAAGACGCAAGAAGTAAAGGCTTCAGACAATATGGAGGTAACACTTCAGGAAGATGCCAACGACTTGCAGGAAGTAGTTGTAACAGGTTATACCACTCAGAAGAAGGCAGACTTGACCGGTTCCGTGGCTGTGGTTTCAACCAAGAACCTGAAGACAAGTTCAGAGACAGATCCGATGCGTGCTTTGCAGGGTCGTGTTCCTGGTATGACTGTTACTACCGATGGTTCTCCTATTGGTTCAGGAACCGTGCGTATTCGTGGTATCGGTTCTTTCAACTCTTCTCAGGATCCACTTTATATCATAGATGGTGTACCTACCACTATGGCATTGAATACCCTCAATACAAATGATATCGAGAGTATGCAGGTTTTGAAAGATGCAGCATCAGCTTCTATCTATGGTTCCCGTGCATCGAATGGTGTCATCATCATCACCACCAAGAAAGGTAAGAAGGGTAGCAAGGTTGCTGTTGACTTCTCTGCCAACCTAACTGCACAGTTCTATTCCAACCAGTCGAAGATGAAGCTGATGAACTCCAGCCAGTATGCTACTGCGATGGCTCAGGCAGCCCTGAACGATGGACTCGATCCTGTAGCTTATGCAGCCAACTACGGCATCAACTTGAATGCGGCCTCTGGTACTCCAATCACCGTTTGGAATCCTGCTACCAACCAGTATCAGAACTATACTATCAATGGTCGATACGACGGCTACATCAATGCCAAGAAGACCATGCGATTCTCAGATACCGACTGGCTCGATGAAATCTCTCGCACAGGTTTCTCGCAGAATTACGACCTCTCTGTATCTCATGCCAATGACAAGCATAGCGCTATGTTCTCCTTGGGATACAAGAACAATGAGGGAGTCTTGAAATATACAGACTTCGAGAATATCTCAGCTCGTTTGAATACCTCTTGGAATTTAAACAAGATCGTAACCGTAGGCGAGAATGTAACATTGACTTATACCTCTCAGGTAGATTGCCATCCGATGGAGAATGCCTTGAAGATGCCTTCCATCGTTCCGGTTTACGAAGAAGATGGCAAGACCTTTGCAGGTCCTGTGGGTAGTATGGCCGACCGTCAGAACCCTTGTCGTGAGCAGTATCAGAACCGCAACAACCACCTCGATTACTGGCGCATCTTCGGTAATGCTTTCGTAGAATTGAAGCCTGTCAAGGGATTGACCCTGCGTTCTAACTTCGGTTTGGATTTCAAGACATCGTTCATCAATGCAATGACGAATACTTATCATTCCGATATCGTCAACAACGACATCGCGAAGACAACGCTCTCGAATAACAATGAGACTAACTGGACATGGTCTAACACAGCCCAGTACGTAACCCAGATTGGCAAGCACAACATCGATGTACTCGGTGGTATGGAATTTTCCAAGCAGTCGGTTATCGATTTCTCTGCCTATTCAGAAGGCTATGCGCTGGAAGATAAAGATTATATGTGGCCAAATGCTGCAACAGGAACGATGCGTAACTCGGGTGCGAAGGTAGGCTATCGCCTGGCTTCTTTCTTTGGAAAGGTGAACTACAACTGGGATGATCTCCTCCTGGCTTCCTTCACCATCCGTCATGATGGTTCATCACGTTTCGGTAAGGCACATCGCTGGGGTACTTTTCCTGCTGCATCACTCGGCTTCAGATTCTCTAATCTCCTGAAGAAGGATTGGTTGGATGATGCCAAGTTGCGACTCTCTTGGGGTCAGACAGGTAACCAGGCTATCGACAACAATGCACAGTTTGGTCTTTATGTAGTGGATTACGGATTAGACCGTGTAACCTCTACAGCATACGATCTCTTCCTGCAAGGTTCAGGTACCTTCCCTTCTGGCTATCGTGCCACACAGTTGGCTAACCCTAACTTGAAATGGGAGGCTGCTACCCAGTACAACGTAGGTTTGGATTACACCCTGTTTGGCAACACCCTCTATGGTACAGTGGATGCCTATATTAAGAATGTAAAGGATATGTTGATTAATCCTGCTTATCTGGGTGCAACTGGTGAAGGTGGAAATTCATGGCAGAATGGTCCTTCGCTCCGCAACTGGGGTATGGAGTTCACCGTGGGCTATCGCAAGACCTTGGCTAATGGACTTGGCATCGATGTGAACGGCAATCTGGATTTCTTCCGCAACAAGGTTACTTATTTGCCAGCAACAACAACAGGTGCTTACGCTCACACATCTAAGGAAAACCTGGTGCAGAGTGGCAAGTCATACGGTTCTATCGTAGGTTATGTAGCCGATGGAATTTTCCAGAATCAGGAAGAAGTAGATAAGTCTGGACAGCCAAACGCACGTGTCGGTGGATTGAAATACAAGGACTTAGATGGTAAAAATGGAATTACTTCAGATGACCAGACTTGGATTTTCGACCCTGTGCCAGCCTTCTCTTATGGTTTGAATATTGCTCTCAACTACAAGGGCTTTGATTTCAGTATGTTCTGGCAGGGTGTCTATGACCAGGATGTGTATAACAACCAAAAGTTCCAGACCGACTTCTGGGCTATTACTGATGGTGGTTCTAACAAGGGAACCCGTTTGCTCGATGCCTGGAATACCAACAATACCGGTTCTTCCATCCCACGTCTGAGCACCATGAACACAGCCGATGAGGGTCGTGCTTCTACTTACTACGTTGAGAATGGATCTTACTTGAAGTTGCGCACCTTGCAGGTGGGTTACACTATCCCAAGCAGCATCCTCTCTAAGTTGAAAATGACCAGTGCCCGTGTCTATCTCTCAGGTCAGAATCTTTTGACCATCAAGAGCAACAGCCTGACCTGTTCAGACCCAGAAAATCCAAACTGGAACTATCCACTTTCAACATCCGTATCATTCGGACTTCAGGTAGGTTTCTAAAATGTTTCATATTTTTAAAGAGAATTCTAAGATGAAAAAGTTATATACAATGGTGCTTGCAGCAGCACTGGTAGGAACATTCACCAGTTGTGATGATTTCCTGGATTACAAGCCAACAGCTGTGGTTGATGAAGACAAGGCTTTCAGCGAGCCAGACAAGATGGTAAACAGTGCCTATGCGATGTTGGGCGACTGTTGGTATTCTTACCCATTCAACCTTTGGCCATACGGTGACGTTTCTTCAGACGATTGCTTGAAGGGTGGCAGTGGCACCGGTGACACCGGTTATCACGATGTGGAGATCTGGAGTACCTTGACCTCTACTAAGGGCGAACTCGACGAGTTATGGTATCGTCTCTATTGTGCCGTTTCCCGTTGCAACCGTGCCTTGGTTTCTTTGCAGCAGAACGGCGAGAGCACACTGGGTGCAGAGGTAACCAAGCAGCGTGAGGCTGAGGTTCGCTTTCTTCGTGCTCATTTCTATTTCAAGTTACTTACCATGTATCGTCAGATTCCTTGGATAGACGAGAAGGTTTATGAGGATAAAACCACAGAGAGCACATCAAACACTCAGTTTACTTACGAGGAATTGTGGAAGAAGGTGATAGCCGACTTCCAGACAGCATACGATGTACTTCCTGCTAAGCAGAAGGATGGCGGTCGTGTCAACAAGATTGCAGCCGCAGGTTATCTGGCTAAGTGTTATCTTACCATTGCCTGGGGTGATGGCTATGAGGCAACCGATGGTGTTGACCATATTAATAGGGAGTATATGCAGAAGGTTGTCGACTATACTGATGTGGTGAAGAATTCAGACTATGGTTACATGGCAGACTTCGGCGACATCTTCCTGCCAGACTATAAGAACAACAAGGAGTCAGTTTTTGCAGTCCAGACTTCCGACTATAGCGAGGACCATACCACCTTCGGACGTGGCAACTGGTCTAACGTGCTGAATGGCTGTTGGGGTATGTGGTCTTGCGGATGGGATTTCCACAAGCCTTCACAGAACCTGGTGAATGCCTTCAAGACCAAGAACGGACTTCCTGAGTTTGATGACTACAACAGGACTTGTGATTATCCTGTAAACGGTGAGCCTAATAGTCAGAAATGGGATCCACGTTTGTTCCATACAGTAGGAATGCCTACCTTCCCATATAAATATGAGTCAGAATACACGATGACTACAGCCAATTCTCGTACACCAAACGATTACGGTTACTATACCTCTCTGAAGGAAGTACCACAGCGTTCTAAGGGTGAAACTTTCAATGGCTCTTGGCAGGCGTTTGCGATGAACGACTACGTGCTCCGTTATAGCGACATCATGTTGATGCGTGCTGAGGCTTTGATAGAGTTGGGCCATCTGGCTGAGGCTCGTACCATCATCAACGATATCCGTCAGAGAGCCAAGAATTCTGTGGATAAGCATATTGAATATGCCAAGGATCAATGTGATATAGCCCTCTATCCGGAGTCTTATTTCCAGGATAAGGAGACCGCAAGAAAGTGCCTGCGCTGGGAGCGTCGTCTGGAAATGGCTATGGAGAACGGCCGCTTCTTCGACTTGCGCCGCTGGGGCATTGCATCTGAGACACTGAACAAGTATTTCGCATCAGAGCAGAACGATAAGTATGGAGAGCAGACATACGCTCAATACCTGAAGGATGCCAAGTTTACTCCAGGCAAGAACGAGTTCTATCCGGTTCCATATAACCAGCTGTATTATATTCCTGGTCTTTATAAGCAGAATAAGGGATACGAGTAATTACCATCGGTATTTTTAGATAATTAGATAATTAGACAATGAAAAAGATATTTATTTCAGCGCTTGTCGCTCTTTGCGGTTTCACCGCCAGTTATGCCCAGCAGGCTTCCTTCTTGAGCAATAACCACTGTCTCTATCGCATCAGCCAGGAGAGTCAGAACCAGAAGTGTCTCTTGCTCCCTGTGCAGGAGAGTGCGGAGATGGCCAACATCAAGGTGATTGCCGACAACGAGCAGGTGAAAGCCTTCAATGTGAAGTTGGCTAAAGACCACGTAGATTATTACGTGCCTCTCTATATGAATGAGTTTGCCGGTTTGAAGGGCCTGGCTCTCGATATCCATGTAAACGGCGATTATAGCAAGGAGGGTTTGAACGCCCTCACTTGCTGGGAGAACATGAAGTTCTCTGATTCTTTCGATATGAAGAATCGTGAACAGTATCGCCCAGTTTTCCATCACACTCCTGTTTACGGATGGATGAACGACCCAAATGGTATGTTCTATAAGGATGGCGTATGGAATCTCTACTTCCAGTATAATCCTTACGGATCACAGTGGGAGAATATGACCTGGGGACATTCTACATCTACCGACTTGGTACATTGGAAGTTCCAGGGTGCCCCTATCCAGCCAGATGCAATTGGTACCATTTTCAGTGGTTCTGCCGTTGTGGATAAGAATAATACCGCTGGTTTGGGCAAGGGTGCTGTTGTGGCTCTCTACACTTCGGCTGGTGAGAACCAGACACAGAGCATGGCTTACAGCACAGATAATGGCAAGACCTTTACCAAATATGAGGGAAATCCGATCATCACCAGCAATGTGCCTGATTTCCGTGACCCTCACATGTTCTGGAACGAGGACATCAAGAAATGGAATATGATCATGGCGGTTGGTCAGCACATGGAAATCTATTCTTCAGATAACTTGAAGGACTGGAAATACGAAAGCTCTTTTGGTGAGAAGTATGGCAACCATGGTGGTGTCTGGGAATGCCCAGATTTGATGAAGATGAAGGTTCGTGGCACCGGTAAGGAGAAGTGGATGCTTATCTGCAACATCAATCCTGGTGGACCTTCCGGAGGTTCTGCTACCCAGTATTTCATCGGTGATTTCGACGGTCATAAGTTTACTTGCGACAGTAAGCCTGAGGTTACCAAGTGGATGGATTACGGTAAGGACCACTATGCCACAGTTTCCTTTGATAATGCTCCAAACGGTCGCCGTGTGGCTATCGCCTGGATGAGCAACTGGCAGTATGCCAACCAGGTTCCTACCCAGCAGTACCGTTCTGGCAACTCTATTCCTCGCGACTTAGGTCTCTTCGAGTATAATGGTGAAACTTATTGCAGCGTGGTTCCATCTCCAGAGATGACAGCAGCAAGAAGCAAGAAGGCAGGCAAGAAACTCACAGAATCTTGCGAGATGGTAGTGAACCTAAAGGGAAATGCTACTATCACCCTGAGCAACGACAAGGGTGAGAAGGTAGTGATGAACTACGATGCCAAGGCAGAAACCTTCTCAATGGATAGAACCAAGAGCGGTAAGGTAGATTTCAGCAAGGATTTCGCTGCAGTCACCAAGGCTCCAACCTATGGCAATATCAGCCAGCTGCGCATCTTCATCGACAAGAGCAGCATCGAGGCACTGGATGCTGACGGAAAGATGGCAATGACCAATCTCGTGTTCCCAAGCAAGCCTTACAACAAGGTTACTGTAAAGGGAAAGGGTAAGTATCAGGTTTACGACATCAAGTAACCTCATCTGTTAAGAACTGAATCTATAAGATAATTGTTTCTAAGAGTGTTACTGATGTAACAATGCAACAAAAATGGTAGCCGATGAACGATATTTTATGATATATTGTATCGTTTATCGCTACCTTTGCACCAGCAAAATAGAAACAATAACGCTAACAATTATGAATAAATCATCAAAGTTATCAATCATCCCGGTGATGCTCTGTTTCTTCGCCATGGGATTTGTAGATTTGGTAGGTATTGCCTCCAACTACGTAAAGGAAGATCTCAACCTCAATGATGCAACAGCCAATCTGTTCCCATCGCTGGTATTCTTCTGGTTTCTCATCTTCTCGGTTCCTACGGGAATCCTGATGAATAAGATAGGTAGAAAGAAGACAGTACTCCTGTCTTTGCTCGTTACCGTTATCTCACTCCTTTTGCCCATCTTTGGCGAAAACTTTGAGCTGATGCTCGTGTCGTTCTCATTGCTCGGCATCGGAAATGCCTTGATGCAGACCTCCCTGAACCCACTGGTTTCGGTGGTGACATCAGGTCAGAACCTGGCATCCACATTGACCTTCGGTCAGTTTGTCAAGGCGATAGCTTCCTTCCTGGCTCCATACATCGCTATGTGGGGCGCCATGGCAAGCATTCCAACCTTCGGTTTGGGCTGGAGAATCCTCTTCCCAATCTATATGGTTATCGGAATCGCAGCTACTTTCTTCCTGGCTGGTACACCTATCGAGGAGGAGAAGAACGAGGGTAAGGCGTCTGGCTTTGGCGAGTGCTTCAAGTTGCTCGGCAAACCTATCGTGCTGCTTTCCTTTATCGGTATCATGTGTCATGTAGGCATCGATGTGGGTACCAATACCACAGCTCCTAAAATTCTGATGGAGCGTCTGGGATGGACGCTGAACGAGGCAGCCTTCGCTACATCGCTCTACTTTATCTTCCGTACCATCGGATGTTTCACCGGTACCGTTTTCCTCCGCATGATGAAGACCCGCACTTTCTTCGTCATCAGCGTAGTGATGATGGCTCTGAGTATGATAGGCATGTGGGTAGGCGAGAGCAAGACGATGCTTTATATCGCCATCGCCCTGGTGGGATATGGCAACTCTAACGTGTTCTCCATGATTTTCTCTCAGGCACTTCTAGCTATGCCTGATAAGAAGAACGAGGTGAGTGGACTGATGATCATGGGTCTTTTCGGTGGTACCGTCTTCCCTTTGATTATGGGCTTTGCCAGCGATGCTATGGGTCAGGTGGGTGCTGTGGCTGTCATGGCAGTTGGTGTACTTTATCTCTTCACTTATATCCGCAAGTTATAATATAAATCATCCGCAATCGTTTATATCGTATATAATAAGGTGTAATTATGGAAACAAAGAATTTAAATACAAAATATTGTGTAGGTTTGGGCGAAATCCTCTTTGACGTTCTCCCTAGTGGTTCTCAACTCGGCGGTGCTCCTGCCAACTTCGCTTACCACGCTGGTCAGCATGGTTTGCATTCTGTAGCCGTGAGTGCTGTGGGTAAGGATGCCTTGGGCGAAACAGCCCTTCGCATTCTCGATGAGAAGAAGTTGAAGTATGTAATGCCTGAGGTAGATTATCCTACCGGTACTGTTCAGGTGCAGCTCGACAAGGAGGGCGTTCCTACTTACGATATCAAGCAGGGTGTAGCCTGGGATAATATCCCGTTCACCAGTGATATCAGGGAGATTGCTGTCAATGCTGGAGCTGTATGCTGGGGTTCTCTGGCTCAGCGCAGTGAGGTTAGCCGTAAGACCATCTATACGTTCCTCGATCATACTCCAGAGGATTGTCTGAAGATTTTCGACATCAATCTTCGTCAGAACTTCTATACTCCTGAGGTGATTACCGAGAGCTTGAAGCGCTGCAATGTGTTGAAGATCAATGATGAGGAGTTGATTACCATCGGCCGTCTCTTCGGTTATCCAGGTTTGGATATCGAGAACAAGTGCTGGCTGATTCTTGGCAAGTATAATCTCGATATGCTCGTGCTGACCTGCGGTGTAAACGGCAGCTATGTCTTTGCTCCGGGTGTGAAGTCATTCCAGGAGACTCCAAAGGTTGAGGTGGCTGATACAGTAGGTGCAGGCGACAGCTTTACCGGTACATTCTGTGCCAGCATTCTGAAGGGTAAGAGCATTCAGGAGGCTCACGAACTTGCAGTAAAGGTGAGTGCCTACGTTTGTACCCAGAATGGAGCGATGCCTCAGATTCCTGAGGAATACATCCGTTAACCCCGCTTCCCCTATTGGTTATATAACAATATAAGATGATAGGTTTAAAGAATAGTTGATTTAAAGTTAATGTTAGTTAGTAAGCTGCATCCTGTTCGCGAAGAATGGGTGCAGCTTTTTCATTTTCAGAAATACAATCTCTCAATTAGAATAAAAGAACCCCCTAAAATGGTAAAATGATGCCCCAAAATGGCAGAAATGAATAAAAAGATAACGTTTTCATTAAAAATATTATAAAAGAGTTGCAGATTAATAGATTATTTTGTACTTTTGCATCTAAAATATTAGTAGAACATTAAAAATATAGATGTTATGAAAGACTTAGATTGGTCTAATTTGTCATTTGGCTATCGCCAGACTGACTACAATGTTCGCTGTTACTATCGCGACGGCAAATGGGGCGAAATAGAAGTTTGCTCTGATGAGTATTTGAAATTGCACATGGCTGCAACCTGTCTGCACTATGGTCAGGAGGCATTCGAGGGCTTGAAGGCTTATCGTTGCCCAGACGGTAAGGTGCGCGTGTTCCGTATGGACGAGAACGCTAAGCGCTTACAGAGCACATGTCGCGGCATTCTGATGCCAGAGGTGCCTACAGAAATGTTCGAGGAAATGGTGAAGAAGGTGGTTCGCCTCAACCAGGAGTGGATTCCTACCTACGAGAGTGGTGCTACGCTCTATATCCGTCCGCTGCTCATCGGTACAAGTGCTCAGGTGGGTGTTCATCCTTCTAAGGAGTATTGCTTCCTTATCTTCGTAACTCCAGTAGGTCCATACTTCAAGGGTGGATTCTCTACCAACCCATACGTCATCATCCGTGATTTCGACCGCTCTGCTCCTCTCGGAACAGGTATCTATAAGGTGGGTGGAAACTATGCTGCTTCTCTCAGAGCCAACAATATCGCTCACGAGAAGGGTTATGCATGCGAGTTCTATCTCGACGCCAAGGAGAAGAAATACATGGATGAGTGTGGTGCTGCCAACTTCTTCGGAATCAAGAATAATACATACGTTACTCCTAAGAGTACATCTATCCTCCCTTCTATCACCAACAAGAGTCTGATGCAGTTGGCTGAGGATCTCGGTTTGAAGGTGGAGCGCCGTCAGATTCCTGAGGATGAGCTGGATACTTTCGAGGAGGCTGGTGCATGCGGTACTGCTGCCGTAATCAGTCCTATCAGCTACATTGATGACTTGGATACAGGCAAGCGCTACAACTTCGATGAGAAGCCAGGTCCTATCTCTAAGCACCTGTATGATACGCTTCGCGGAATCCAGTATGGTACTATTGAGGACAAGCATGGTTGGACAACCGTAGTTATTGAGTAATCAATAACTTCTTTATTGCGTAAAAACCAATATTAGAAATATAATTATGATCAGGGCACTTTGAGGAGTTCACGCTCTTTGGAGTGCTTTTTTTATGTCTTTTTTCTTGGAAGTTTCATAAAAATATCGTAACTTTGCCCGCAGAAATATAACTTCTTAAATAAAGAGGATATGAGTCCTAAATTTAAAGAAATAAATGGCTTTGTGTTCAAGATCTATTCCAATGAGGAAAAGAGAATGCATATTCATGTCGTTAAGGCCGAAAATGAAGCTAAGTATTGGCTTGAACCCAATATTGAACTAGCAGAAAATTTCGGATTCAATACTAAAGAATTAAGTTTTATAGAAAAAATACTTAAAGATTATGGAGACGATTTTAAAATCAAATTCGCAAGACACACAGGTAAGCGTCTTGATGATAAATGATAAAGGCATTATGCTTTCTGTGAAAGGAAACGATTATTTCATATCTTATAATCGGATTCCTTGGATGAAGAATGCATGTATTTCTGATGCTCTTGATGTGCAAATGAGTGGAAGGAATGCCATAGAGTGGCCTAAACTTGATGTAGATTTAGAAATAGAGAGTTTAAAGCATCCTGAGCGTTATCCTCTTATTATGAAGAGAAATGAAATGGAAGTTTTATAGAGTCTCAAATAAAAATACAGAAGCCTCTCAGCATCGTTTTGCTGAGAGGCTTTCTGCCTTTTTTATGCCTGGGGGTTAACAGAGTTAACAGTTAACAGCTGTTTTTTCGATACTCCCCCTCGCGCGTACCTTATTATAATATAATATATATATACTTATTTTTATATGTGTGTGGGGGGTACCATGCATTTTTGGGGTGTTAACTGTTAACCTGTTAACCCCTCGCTCTTTTTTCCCCGTCTCTGTGCTTTGCGTGGCATAAGTCATAGAGTTGAAAGGGAAGAAGCTATGAGTTAGGATTCTTAACACATTTCAGCATCATAAAAGCCTCATGAAAAGCTACGTGAAAACCTCATAACAGCCCTCATTTAAGCCTCTGCCCCGGCATCATTTATGCCACGGTCCCGTCATCATTTAAGCCTCTTCTCAGTCTTCATTTAAGCCTGAAAAACTGCAGAAAAGCCTCTTATTTTGCTACTGGGAATACGTAATATTCTCTGTCTACATCGTAATCCAGAACCCACTGGTCAATCATCACATTATCGTCTAAAGCCTTGATGGTTACGTTGTGGCTGCCGCCAGGCAGCGTAACGTAGAAGCTCTTCAGCGTCTGTCCGCGCCACAGGTCAAACTTCCAGTCCTTAGAGTTGTAAACCTCCTTCAACTGGCAGATTACCGGTTCGCCACGGTCTATGCTCACACTCACCCTCATATTCTTTACAGCGTTGAGGAAGCAAGGAATAACGGCGATGGTGAAACGCGCATCACCGCTCTTGTCGCAGTAGAAATCATAACTCAGACTGGCTCCCTTCGGCAATTTCACAGCCTTGCTGCTGTGACCTAACAGCGGACGGACGGTAATCTTCTCGGCTCCTTTTACGGCAGCCTGGGCAAGCGGCGATTCGGTAGCCTTGCTCCATTCGTAGGCATTCTTGGCAATGATGTCGCCGGTAACTACAGAGAGCGGCTTGAGATCGTTGCTGCGGTCGAAGGCATCTGCTTTCAACCGCTTGATGTCGGCAGCAGGCAGTGTGCCCGGAATCTGCGGAGCCTGCATCTCTGTACCGTTGGTAAGGATGAAATTCTTCCATTTGCCGTTTCTGATGCGACTGTAGTAGGCATTGAGCTGCTTCAGTTTGTTGTAAGCATCGATGCTCACAGCTGCTGCAGCCTTTGCCTCATCGTCTTTATTAAACAGTCCCGGACGGGCGATGTGTCTTGCTTCCTGTGCCTCCAGCTCCTTTTCGGCTACGAAGGCAGCCAGGAATATCGGATATTTCACTACCTCGAAGAAACCGTCTTTCTGGTTCTGAGGCAGCATGCGTTCGATGGATTCTGTCTTCGCCTTCAACAGGTCGTAGCGGTAGAGAAAACGCTCCAGTTCGTTGCCGAATTCGCCTGAATGAAACTCAGTATCGCCGTAAGGCATCGCCATATAAGCGGAATGGCGGATGCTGGTAAGGCGGTAATATTCTTCCATCAGAGGCATGATTTTCTTGCCCGTAATGGCGCCAAAGAATGCGTTGAGAGTGTTCTGGATATACGTCTTGCAACCTGCTTTCAGGGCGTTTTTATTCCACGCCAGGTTCATCATCATGGCTAGCTGGAAGGTTGACTGCTTCGGATTGGTAATGTTGGCTATCCAGGCACAGTCTTCGTCGTTGTGAGCGGCAGAGCGGTGCGATTTGCCGTGCTGGGCATTCTTGTTCTCCAGATAATCCTTGCTGTTGAGCATTTCGAGCAGCAGGCCCGGCGAGAGATTGCTCATCTCCATCTGTGCATCCGAGCAGACCAGCTTCACATTCTCGATGGTTTTGCGGTGTTTCTTCTTGTGCTTCTTGCCCACGAACTCCGTCACCTTGTAGTTTTCCGCCACGCAGATGTCGAAACTGTCTACCACAGCCTTGTTGTAAGCAGACTCGTGCCTGCCGTCTACCTGCCATAGCGTATTGGCTCTCAGGCGCAGCATCAATCGGGCGATGCGGCTGTAGTTCTGCGGTTTCATCCACTGGCTGTTGTTCAGGGCAAGTCCTCTGAATTCTATTCTCGGAACCTCTATCCACTGCTGGTCTACGGGTGTATAGAGGCTCTTGCGCTGTGCAGGCTGCAGGTCGTTCCATGCCGCCAGAGGCGAAACGCCAGCCAGCTCAGAGAGTTTCATGATGGCGTAAGCCGTTCCGCGGGCGTTGCTTCCGATAACGATGAGTTTCCCTTTCCTCGTACCGATGTAGAAAGCATCCTTTGCGGTGATAATAAGATGCAGCGGCGCACCGAGTTTTTCTACTGCCGAAAACTCCTTGTTGGTGAGCTGGTCGAGCTGGTAAATCTGTATCGGAGCACCTGATTTTTCTTTCGCATCGAATCCGGTTACGGCTTTCATATCGCCCACAAACTCCTTGAGGGCAATCTTCACTACAGGCGAAATGATAGAGTTGGTGGTATAAGATACTCTTCCGTAGCCGTCGGTCCAATAAACGTTGGGTGCTGCGGTCTGAGTTTCCGTCTTCTTCACTTTTGTTTCGGTCAGCGCGTTGGCATTCAGGCTAGAGAAGCAGGCCAGAGCCAAGGCTACGCCTAATATAATCTTTTTATATTTCATTTTTCTTCCGTTTTTGTCTGTTCGGTTGTAGATTCGCTTTTTGCTGAAACTACACATTTCTGCAATTTGCAAAGATACATAAAAGTGTTTAATATCTGAAATTATTTAGTTTTTATTTGCTTATTACATTATTTATTGTTACTTTTGCACCAAATAAATAAAAAGAAATGATGACATTATATCCAAAATTGATTGAAGAGGCGCTTGCTACGGTGATTTATCCAGGCACCAAGAAGAACCTCATAGAGAGCGAGATGCTGGCAGATACGCCTAGCATCAATGGTATGAAGGTGAAGGTGGTTCTTCTCTTTCCTCGCGATACGGATCCTTTCCTCAAGAGTACGGTAAAGGCGGCCGAGGCTGCCATCCATTATCATATTTCGAAAGATGTAGAGGTGGAAATCGTTACTGAGTTCAAGTCGGCTCCTCGTCCTGAGGTGGGAAAGATGCTGCCACAGGTGAAGAACGTCATCGCTGTGAGCTCTGGTAAGGGTGGAGTAGGCAAGAGCACCGTTTCTGCCAATCTCGCCATTGCCCTGGCTAAGTTGGGCTACAAGGTGGGCTTGCTCGATACGGATATCTTCGGTCCTTCCATGCCTAAGATGTTCGGTGTAGAGGAGGAGCGTCCTTATTCTGTTCACAAGGACGGCAGAGACCTCATCGAACCTGTCGAGAAATATGGCGTGAAGCTCCTGAGTATCGGCTTCTTCGTAAGTCCTACTACGGCTACTCTGTGGCGCGGCGGAATGGCTTGTTCTGCCCTGAAGCAGCTGATTGCTGATGCTGACTGGGGTGAGTTGGATTACTTTATCCTCGATACGCCTCCTGGCACAAGCGATATTCATCTTACGCTGCTCCAGACGCTTTCCATTACGGGTGCAGTTATCGTAAGTACGCCTCAGCAGGTGGCGCTTGCCGATGCGAGAAAGGGTATTGACATGTATCAGAATGATAAGGTGAATGTGCCTATTCTCGGACTTATCGAGAATATGGCTTACTTTACGCCTGCCGAGCTGCCTGAGAACAAGTATTATATCTTTGGTAAGGAGGGTTGCAAGAATCTCGCCAAGGAAATGAATGTGCCTCTGCTCGCCCAGATTCCTATCGTTCAGAGCATCTGCGAGGGTGGTGATGATGGTGCGCCTGCTGCTACCAAGGTTGATTCCATTACCGGTCAGGCTTTCCTCAGCCTTGCCCAAAGCGTAGTAACGGTGGTGAACCGCAGAAATGCCGAGAAGGCTCCAACCAAGATTGTTAGTACTCATAAGTAAATGACCTGTTTGGAAAGGTCATATAAAATAAAAAGCTAGGATTGCCCTCAAGCAGTCCTAGCTTTTTTTTATCAGAGGAGTTAACAGGTTAACAGTTAACAGCCCATTTTTTATAGTTTATAGTTGAAAGTTTATAATTTATAGGGCTTAGCCGTTAGCAAGATTGCTATAAACTTTTAACTCTAAGCTCTTAACTATCAACTATTTCTTCCGCCTCATCCTCTTCTTCTGCTACTTCGGCAGTAAGGTTTGCCTTGAGTCTTGCCGATCTCAGTTGCTGCCTGAAAACCAGGCAGGTAGCCAGGAAATAGACACCCGTTTGTATCCAGAGTGCTCTGAATTCCGGCAGAATATCTGAAAGCGAAGCACCCATACTGCTGATTCTGAGGAACCCGCGGATGCCGAAAGTGGATGGGAAAACCCACGAAAATCCTTGCCAAAAGCCCGGAATATTGCTCAATGGCCATGAAACTCCCGTCATAAAAAGCAACGGAACGGAGGTAAATACCACCAGAAGCATCACATTTTCACGATATCTTACCAGACACGACAGCATCAGACCGAAGAAAACACACGAAAGAATGTAAGGAAGGAGGAAACCGAGAATAGTGGTCCACGTTACCATACTTACAAAACTGAACAGCTTAGGAACTACCAGTGTAAGATACATTCCCATCACGGCATAAACCATGAAATAAACCAATGCCTTGCCGAAAACAATGCGGAAAATACCGCCATAATGCTCGCTTACCGGTATGAGTTCGCGGTTTCTGTTTAGTTCTCTTGATGTTCCCGCTGCCATTCCTATGCCCAGCAGCATCGTCTGCTGCAGGATAAGAACCAGCACAGCCGGCAGAATGGCATTTCCGTAACCTCCTGTCGTGTTGAATATCGGAACCTCATCAAAGGCGAGCGGCTCGGTGGTAATCTCGTCGTCTCTATCCGTAAATCCTCCAGCCTGTGTTATCTGGATGCCCGAGTTGATGTGGCTGGCTACGGCCTGCGAGGTCTGATAAATCGCCTTATAGGTCAGCATCAGACTCATATCGCAGTAAACTCCCACATGCGCCTGTTCGCCCCGGTTCAGCTTCGTATCGAAGTCGGCAGGGAAGTAAAGGATTCCGTGAACCGCCTGTCTGCGCACCAGTTCCTTCGCCTCGTCCAGACTGTTGCAGTAATAGGTAGCCTTGGCGTCTGGTGAAGCATCATAATCGCGGATAAACTCGCGAGAACTGTGACTGTGGCTCAGGTCCACAATCGCCGTATCCACTTCTCTCACCACCTCGTTGTTGTAAATCCAAGAGTAGAGCAGCGGATAACCCAGCGGCACCAGAATGCAGAAGATGAGCACACCCTCATCGCGGAAAACATTGCGCATTTCCGTCTTCCAGATGTAGCACATATCCCAGATGCCATTGATAATCTTATATAATAAACTACTTTTTAACATTTAATATCTAACATTTAATCTTGAACATTCAACACTCAACATTCAACATTCAACACTCCTACGGCAAGTATTTATATACCAGCATTGCCTTCTTGATGTTCCAGACGGTGAGGATAGGCAGGGCGCAGAACAGCACCATTGCGCCCCAGTGGAGCACAGCATCGCCCATAGGGAAACCATTGAAGATATTTATCTGGTAAATCATATAATAGTGGCGCATCGGGAAAAGCTGGCCGATAAACTGAATCGGAGAATCCATCGAGAAGAGCGGATAGGTGGCTCCGCAGATGGAGAAACTCACCACGCCCCACAACGAACAGATACTCATCGACATACGCAATGAAGGCATCAGCCCGAAGGCAAAGATGCCGAAACACTGGCAGGAGAGTACGCTCAGAACGCCTAACAGGATGATAGGAAGCGCGCCGCCCGGATGTGGAAACTGCAATACATAATAGATGTAGAATTCGAACAGCAGGAAGATACTCAGGAAGATGAGTGTCTGTGGCAGCATCTTACCCGCAATGGCGAGATAAGGATTGTTGCCTGCCATCCGCATCCAGTCTCTTGCCCGGTTGAACTTCAGTTCCGTACCTATAGAATAAGGTGTAATCAGGAAGATGAACAGCATGATGAGTCCCGGTACCATTACGCTCGAAAGATAATAGTTGTAGTTGGCGTATGGGTTACCTATCATGTGCAGATCTACGGCGATAGGCTGCAGGAAGGTCATGATTTCATCGTTCGTCTTTCCCAGCGCCGAAAGTTTCGCCATTCCTGCCGCCGCACCTCCCAGGGTAGAGATGGTTTTCAGATCGCGGAAGAGCAGGGAGCCGGCTGCCAGCGATACGCTGCTGTAATAGAATGAAATCTTAGGCTGCTTCTGAGCCATCAGTCCTGCCTCCGTTCCGTCAGGAATCAGCAGGAAGGCGTAGATTTCGTTCTTCTGGATAGCATGTCTTGCCTCTGCCATGTTCTCGTAATGAGCCACTACCTTGGTAGTCTGGAAGGCATCAAGCTTATGCACCAGCTGGCGCGATGTGGCGGAGTTGTCCTGATCTACTATGCCCACAGGCATGTCGGTAGGCACTCCTCCCTTCATCAGCGTGGTGAAGAAAATTACCACCACGATGGGGAAGATGACCATGCAGAAGAGATAAATGGGATTCTTCCACATGATGCCGCATTCTCTGAGGGCTATATGATATAATTTCTTAAACATAGATGTTATTTAATGATGAGTGACATTCCCGGGCGCAATCCCTCAATCTTTGTGACAGGACGGGCCTTCACCTCGAATGTCTTGCGGTCGTAGTCGCCATTATCCTTGGTTGCCTTCCAGGTAGCGTAAGAGCCCTGGTCTTTCAGGTAGTAAACCTTCATCTTGATGTCCTTGTTGAAGGCAGGAACGTAAGCGGTGAACTCATCGCCCTTGTTCAGACCCTTGAGATGGTCTTCGCGAACATTGAAGGTTCCCCACATATCGCTCATGATAGAGATGCTCATGATAGGAGAGCCGAGGCCTACCAGCTCGCCTACCTTAGGATAGACATTGCTAACCTCGCCCTCGCACTGGGCAATCTGAACGGTCTCTTTCAGAAGATTCTTCACTACATCCACAGCGCTCTTCGAAGCCTGGGTGTTGTTGGCAGCCATGCGCTTCTCCTGTTCGCGGGCGCCATTCTTCGCCATATCGTACTGACTTCTGGCAGCAGCCACCTGAGCCTCTGTAGCCTTATAGGCTGCGTAAGCCTCATCGCGCTTCTGACCACTGATTACGCCCTCGTTGAAGAGGTTCTGCATGCGGTTGTAGGTCTTTTTGGCGATGGTTGCGGCAGCTTCAGCCTGCTGAATCAACTGGTAAGCGCCCTGAATCTGCTCCTTGCGTGCACCTGCATCCGTCAGGTCCTTCATCGCCTCGGCTGCAGCGTTGGTAGCCTGGAGCATCTGTTCCTGCGATTTCATTTCCGGCACTTCGAGGATGGCGAGCGTATCGCCCACATGAACGTAATCGCCTTCCTGAACGCGGAGTTCTACCACGCGTCCCGGCAGTTTGCAGGATACTCTGTATTCTGATACTTCTACCTCGCCCTGAATGGTGTCATCCTTCTGTTCCAGAGTGAAGAAACCGATGACGCCTACGAGAATGACTACTGCTGTAAAACCGATTACAGCGAGCAATATGTTGTTATGCTGTGATTTCTTAGACATTTTGTTTAATCTGAATTTAGATTTGTTATTATTATTACTGCAGGATACCGAGCGCCTTGTTCAGCCCAACCTGAGTCAGCTTCACGTCGATTTCTGCATCAATCTTCTGGCTCTGTGCTTTCTGCCAGGCAGTCTGTGCAGCCATCACGTCGGTAACCTCCATCACGCCTTCCTTGAAACCGAGGTTAGCGCATCTCAGGTTCTCATCTGCACTGGCGATGTTCTTCATTGCCATGTTGAGTTTCTTCTGGGCTTCCTTTACCTTAAACTGGCTTTGGGTAATCTGCAGATGAATCTTCTCTCTCGTATCATCCAGGTTCATCTGGGCGATATTGCTGGCAGCCTTGGCGGCTCTCACCTTGTAGGCGCCGTCGAACCAGTTCCATACCGGAACATGAACCATCACGCCTACGTTCCAGACACCGGTAAACTTCTTCTGGAAACCATTGAATACGTTCGGGTTCGAAATCATGTAGCCGCCTGTCAGCATGACGTGAGGCAGATTAATGGCGCGAACCATATTGGTAGCTTCTTTAGAGATGTCGAGCGCATTCTGCAGCATGCGGAGCTCCGGACGGGTGTTCAGCGCCGAATCCTGTGCTGCCACTTTCTGCTGCTCGGTGTCAACAGGAGTTCCTGATAAAGCCAGGGTTTCCTTATCTTCATCGGCAAGTGTGATTTCCTGGTTCATCGGAATGCCGCAGAGCTGGCAGAGCAGCATCTTCGACAGGGCGAGTCCGTCTTCTGCCTGGGTAATCTGCATCTCAGCCTCGTTCACTTTCACGTCTACCTTCAGTCCGTCTGCCTTGGTGGCTACTCCCTGCTGAATCATCTTATGAACATCCTCGTTCAGTTTCTTTACGAGGTCGCGGTAACTGATGGCGAGTTTCTGCTTCTGCTTCAGCGAAACGGCGAGCCAGTAAGCCTGGTCTATGCTGTAGAGCGTGCTCTGGGTCTGCTGGTCGAGATCATTCTCTGCAATCTGCTCTCCGATGTCGGCAATCTTGTTGGCTGCAATGATGGCTCCACCCATATAGATAGGTTGGCGAACCATCACGCTTCCAGCCCAGATATTGCGGGTGTCGGTGCGGAAAGCATCTACCAGTTTCTCTCCCAGCGCATTGCCTTGCTGCTGCAGGGGTCCCAGTTTCTCATTCATCAGTCCGCCTATCTGCTGCGCTATTTCCGGGGTAATCATTCCCTGACTTACAAGTTGGCTCATCAGATTGCTGGCTCCTCCCGATATTCCTCCGGTAATGGTAGAGCCGATATTGCTGAATGTTGATTTCTGACCGTCGTTCAGCAGCGAAATCTCCCTGCTGAACCATTCGTAACCGCCTAAAGCATCTACTTTAGGAAGATATTTGGTACGTGCCGATTTCTTCATGTTGTACGCTACGTCTTTCTTGAGCTTCGAGGCATTGAGCTGCTTGTTGTTGCGCAGCGCCATGGCACGGCAACTGTCAAGGCTCAGCGTTTGTGCCTGAGCCCCGGCAGGAATCAATGCTCCCATCAGCATGATAAGAGTTATATATTTTTTCATCCTTTGTTTATAATATTATATAATATTGGATGCAAAATTATGGAATTATTCTTAAATGACAAAGAAATTTTGTTTATCAAATCTTTAAGAATCAAAAAATATATTGCATTGTGGAAAAATAGAACATACCTTCTGGTTTTCCGTAATCCCTTAATCGTCTGTTTCTTAGAAATTCACCCGTTCTGTCTCGCCCCAGGTAGGGTCTACGGTAATGCCTATTCCACCACCCGTACTGTCGTCTCCGCCACCGAATCCGTCAGCAATGGAAATCTCGGTATAGGCTGCCTTGTTCTGATGGATTTTCAAGTCGGCTTTTTCAAAACTCTTTACCACCTTTGCATCGGCATCCAGAAAGCTGATACTCATCTTGATGTTCTTCTCTTCTTCATGTGGGAAGGTGTAGACGGTAAAGTCTCTGCCGCCATCTTTCATACTGAAATTCTCGGTCTGACGACTGTTCACGCAGCCGAATCCGGTGGTTGCATCCAGGGTGCTGCTGCCGCCGGTATAATAGAACTTGATGCTCCTGATTTCTTCGGGAATGGTTTCGTCGGTAATATGTACCTTGAAGGCGCCAACTGCTCGCCTCAGGTTGATGTCTGTGGTGGCGCCCTCTTCGTTTACGCTCAACCTGCCGTAATAATAAAAGGTGTCGGTAAGTTTGTTGCTCGCAAACTTTACTTTCTCGGGTGCGCTGACAGAGCAGTTTCCCTTTCCGTTATGGGCAATCACCACCAGTCGGTATTCTCCTTCGTCCAGACTTACATAGGCTGTTCCGAAGCCATTGTCTGTTGAAAGCTGGTTCACCGTCTCCAGTTTCTCCTCTCCGTCAAAGATGGCAAGTGTCAGTCTGGAGCACACATCGCCCAGCGCCATCTGCTTGTCGGCAGCTTTGGTTGTCAGCAGACTTGTGCCTTCTATTTTCTGCACATGGATAGTTACATTGGCGTTTGCCTCACGTGATTTTCCGGTTGTTTCGTCAATCGAAAACTTCTCGCATGAAGTAAGCGTCGCTACGAGCATCAGCAACAGGGATGCCAGTAACCGATAGGGCTTCTTACTCATAACCGTTCTTATTTACTAGTTGCTCTATGCGTTATCTCGGAGTTTCCTCGGGCATAAAGATGTGGCAAATATACGTTTTTTCTCTTTTCGATGCAAGTAAAATCTAATAAATCTTTATATTTTTTGTCATTTATCTGTTTTTTCGTAATTTTGCATCGGTTTTTCTGTACTTACAGAGCCGATTTTGCATTATATATATAATAAGGTATAGAAGATATTGGTATGGATAAGAAGATAAAAGCATTGTTTTTCGATATTGACGGCACCCTGGTGAGTTTCAAGACCCACAAGATTCCGCAGAGCACGGTAGATGCCTTGGAGCAGGCTAAGAAGAATGGGGTAGAGGTGTATATTTCTACCGGTCGTCCGCAACTCATCATCAACAACCTCGGTCAGATAGAACATCTCATCGACGGTTACATCACCACCAATGGAGCCCGCTGTTTTGTAGGCGATAAGGTGGTGAGCCAGCACGCCATCCTTCCTGAAGATGTAAAGAAGATTATCGAGGCAGCCGACCGTGATGATTATCCGGCAATCGTCGTAGGAGAGCATCATCTTGCCATCCATCATTATACCGACGAGGTTTATGAAATCTTTGCCAAGGGACTGGGAGTGGATTGCGAAATCTTCCTGACCGATGTGAATGAACTGGGAGATGAGCAGATTCTGCAGGTTACTCCTTTCTGTTCGGTAGAGCAGGAGGCGCTCCTGATGCCTACGCTCCGCAACTGCACCTCGGGCAGATGGCATCCTGCCTTTACGGATATTACGGCAGCTGATGCTGATAAGGGCAAGGGCTTGCATGCAATGGCTGATTATCTGGGTTTGAACATAGCAGAAACCATGGCTTTCGGCGATGGCGGCAATGATATTTCCATCGTCCGGGAGGCAGGCACCGGTGTTGCAATGGGCAATGCGGGAGATAATCTCAAGCAGGTAGCCGATTACATTACGACTCATGTGGATGAAGATGGTGTTAAGAATGCGCTCCTCCATTTTGGCGTGATTTAAATTCCCGGCGTTATTGACTTTTTTTCATAACTCCCTATATATAATAAGGTGTAATCCTGATGAAGCCTTTTTGATAGGCGAGTTTCATTTTAATAAAATAATAAAGGCAAACATGTTATTTATTGTAATAAATGGCGTGTTTGCCTTTCTGTTTTTAAAACTTCCCTTTTATACCTAGTTTCTTCTCGTTATTTACTTTTTGTGGGAATAAATATCAAAAACGCTTACGAAAAGTAATAAAATATGCGAAAAATATACATAAAGTACCATAAAGTTGGTATTTTATATCAAATTGTTTGCTAAAAATTTGTTTAATTAGTAAAAAGTATGTATCTTTGCACCCGATATTTGTAAGTTGTTTAATTTTTAAGAGAGAGAATTATGGTAAAAAGATTGACCATGCTCATGGGGGGGCTTATTCTTTCAACAGGAATAGCCCTCGCTCAAACTACTGTTACAGGTAAGGTTGTTTCTCAGGAAGACGGTGAACCGGTTATTGGTGCATCAGTTAGAATTGTAGGAACTAAAACTGGAACGGCGACTGATGTCGATGGTAATTTTACGCTTCCTAATGCCAGCAAGGATGCTGTCTTGGAAATCAGTTACCTCGGCATGCAGACTAAAACAATGAAAGCATCTGCTAAGATGAAGATCATTTTGGCTTCTGATGCAAGAAATCTTGACGAGGTAGTTGTTACTGCCTTGGGTATGAAACGTTCAGAGAAAACTTTGGGTTATGCTGCCAGTACAGCCAACGCTTCTGAGTTGACTGTTGCTAAGTCTGGTTCCCTGATGAGTGGTCTTCAGGGTAAGATGGCTGGTGTGCAGATTTCTGGTGGTGGTGTTACAGGTACCTCTCAGAAAGTCGTAATTCGTGGTATTTCTTCTGTTTCTAGCAACAACCCATTGTATATTGTTGATGGTGTGCCTATCAACAATGACCGTTTGGGTGATAACTCTGTTGACTTTGGTAGTGGTGCAGGCGACATCAACCCAGAGGATATTGAATCGGTAACTGTATTGAAGGGTGCTTCTGCTACCGCTCTTTATGGTTCCCGTGCAGCCAATGGTGTTATCATGATTACTACAAAGAAGCCACAGGGTGACAAGAAGGCTTCTATCACTTACGATGGTTCTTTGACATTTACTGATGTGCTCCGTGTGCCAATGACTCAGAATCTCTTTGGTCAAGGTTGGGGTTCCTGGTCTAATGAGGAGAACGGTTCTTGGGGACCTCGTCTCGATGGTCGTGAGCACTGGTATGGTTCTACCGGTCTTTCTAACGGCGAGACTTTAACCAAGCCTTTTTCTTATGTTAAGAACAATATCCGTGACTTCTATCAGGTAGGTAAGGAATGGAACAACAACGTATCTCTCCGCTATGGTGATGAGAAAGTAGGTATTGTTGCATCTTATGGTAATGTAAGTTCTAATGGTATTACTCCTAATGATGGTGATACATATCATCGTAATACCTTCTCACTCCGTGGTTACGCCAATATCGACAGATTCCATCTGGACATGTCCTTGAACTATGTTCGCAAGGATATGCGCCGTTCTCGTGATATGTATATGGAGTTGCTTCAGGGTGCTTCTGATGTTCGTTTCACAGATATGAAGGATTACAACCTTGAGCGTAACAATGTAGATAACTACTATACATTGTATGCTACCAACCCATATTATATGGTAGATAACTACTATTCTACTTATCAGGACGACCGTATTTATGGTAAGCTGGAGTTGTCATACGATATTACCAAGGATATCAAGGTAATTGGCCGTTTCGGTGGTGATTATACCAATTATAAGACCGAGCGCATCGAACCACGTATTATTTATACCGAGGGTTCTTATCAGGCAACTGGTAATGGTACAACTGTAGGTAACCAGGGTTACTATTCTAAGTATCGTTCTCAGCGCGGACAGATTGACGCCAGTCTCTTGCTGACCGGCAATCATACTTTCGGTGATTTCTCGTTAGGTGCAACCTTAGGTTGGAACTTGAACCAGAGAAACTATGATAATGTAGGTGGTTATAATGAGCAGTTGGATATTCCAGGTTGGAATTCCTTGAGTAATACATCTTCCTATTCGATTACTGATACTGACTCATGGAATAGAAGATTGTTGGGTCTCTTGGGACAGGTTGAATTGGGTTATAAGGATTGGGCTTTTCTGAACCTTTCTGCCCGTAACGACTGGTCTTCTACTCTTCCTATGGGTGATAACAGCTTCTTCTATGGCGGTGCCAATGTGTCTGTGCTTCTGAATCAGGCTATTCCTGCTTTGAAGAATGTCAAGCAAATCGACTTGTTGAAGGTTCGTGCAGCTATAGGTCAGACAGGTAATGATGCTGATGTATATATGACTAATTCATATTATCGTCCATTCCAGTCTTATTATACATATTTGCCAATTTCCGGTGTTTCTGGTTTGACAGAGTATAACCGTTTGCCAAATAAGTCATTGAAGCCTGAGATTACAACTGAGTATGAGCTTGGTTTGAGCGGTACATTCTTTGGCAACCGTTTGAGCTTCGATGTGGCTTACTATGATCGTACAACCAAAAATCAGATTATCTCTGCTACTTTGGCTCCTGAGACAGGCTATACTTCTAACACCCGTAATGTAGGTAAACTTCAGAACAAGGGTATTGAGGCGATGGTTAATTTTACTCCTATCCGTACTAAGGATTGGGAGTGGAGTGTAGGTGCTACATACGCTAAGAACTGGAGTAAGGTGAAGGAACTTTGGGATGGTCTTGATGAATATACCATTCCTGTAGGTACTACAAGTACTGGTTTGTATTCTTCTATGCGTGGTGTATCTTACGTATTGAAGGTTGGTGAGCCTATCGGTATCTTCAAGTTGCCAGCAACACAGAAGGTAACAGATAAAAACAGTCCATATTATGGTTATAGAATCGTAAATGGTAATGGTTTCTTGCAGTCTAGTACTACAGATTATGATTATCTCGGTTCTTCTCAGCCAGATTTCGTAATGGGCTTCACCACACATCTGAAGTGGAAGAACTTGAGTCTTGCTGCAACGGGCGACTGGCATAAGGGTGGATTGATGTATTCTGAGACATCTTATATTACTCACTTCAATGGTAACTCTACTGAGACCGTATTCAATGAGCGTGATGCTTTTGTTTATCCTCATTCTGTAAAGATTGTTGGTGGAGAGTATGTTGAAAATAATATTCCTGTAACTTCCAATTATATGAATTATGTTCAGGGTAACTATAGCTACAACCCGGAGGTGCGTCGTGATTTCGTTGTAAGCCGTTCTTACTTCAAACTCCGTGAGTTGGCTTTGACATACGATTTCCCTAAGACAATCACAAGTGCATTGAAGATGCAGAAGTTGTCTTTGAGTCTCGTTGGCCACAACTTGTTGCTCATCACTCCAAAGCATCAGAATTATATCGACCCTGAGTCTTCTAACTTTGGTAATGATATCAGTTCTGAGTTTGGTGAGACTATGGGTTCTGTGTCAACTCGCAACTATGGTATTAACTTGAAGGTTGTATTTTAATTAAAGGAGATTTCTTATATGAAAAGATATAAATTTTTAAGCGCAGCATTGCTGGGAGCTGTCTTGACAATGGGTACTGTTACTTCTTGTAGCGATTCTGGCTATTTGGATATCAACTACAACCCAAACTATCCTTCTACAGCTTCCTACAAACAGTTGCTTCCGGCTGCCGAAGGTTCTATCGTAGCTGTCAGTGGTCTTTATCAGCAAATTACTGGTGACTTTTGGTGCCAGTATGTAACACAGGGTAATAGTACAAACCAGTATAATACATTGTCTAATTATGCTGTAACAACATCAGGTTCAATTCCTCCTGTTACTACGATTTGGCAGAATACATATGCCAACAGTCTGGAAGATTTAAAGCTGGCTTTGGCTTCTGCTGAAGAAAGTAAGGCTTGGAACTATTGGATGGTTGCCAAGGTTCTTCAGGCCTATAATTTCTTGGTATTGACTGATACTTATGGTGATATTCCGTTTACAGGTGCTCTTGATGTCGAAAACAATCCACATGCTGCATTTGATGATAGCAAAAACGTAGTATATCCGGGTATTCTGGAGATGCTGGATGCTGCCATTGCCAAACTCGATGATGCTAAAGCTGCAGAAAAAGCTTCACCTTTAGGAACTGCTGACTGTTTCTTGGGAGGCAGTATGGATAGCTGGGCAGGCTTTGCAAAGAGTTTGAAGTTGAAGATGTATCTCAAAGACTTCGACGCTCATAAATCTGATATTCAGGCTTTACTTAGTGCAGGTGGTCTTTTGGAGCAGGATTGTGCTTGGGTAAATTGGGAAGATGGTACTAATAAGGGCAATCCTCTTTATGAGTTTAATATCCGTCAGTTGAATACTACTGAGAATATTCGTGCTTGCCATACTTTCTTAGAGTATCTATTGGATAAGAAGGATCCTCGTATCATCAAGTTGTATGAGGTAACTGCTAATGCCAAAAATACTCTCGGCTATTCTTCTGATGAGGAACTGATAGCTCACATGGATGAATGCTACGAGGGCCTTCCTTGCGGAGATAAGCCAACTACTGATGAAACTACAGATGGTGGTATTGGAATCTCTAAGTCTTCTCGTATGAAACAGGCTTATGATGATGCTGTCTATCTGATGAACGAGGCTGAATGCGAATTGATGATTGCTGAGGCTTATGCTCGTTTGGGTAATGCTGAAAAGGCTGAGGAATATTATAATAAGGGTGTTCTTGCTGGCTTCAGCCGTTGGGGATTTGATGGTACAGCATTCGTTGATGGTGCTTACAAGTTTGATAAGGCCGATATGCTTCATAGTATCGCCATGCAGTATTGGGTAACTTATGCTGGTGCGAATGCTTATGATGGCTGGATGACCCGTAACCGTTTGGGTATTCCTGAGGTTCAGGCTAATATTACTGTTCGTAAATCAACAACTGCTTTGCAGCGTGAATTGTCTGATGGTTATGTGTTAGGCAATTTGGTTGATCCAGGTGCTAGCAATATGAATGCCGGTGAGTATCCTATGCGATTGCTTTATCCTACAGCTACTACATTGTATAACTCTGCTGCTGCCAAGTATGTAGAAGAGAATGGAAACTCGCTGACCAAGAAACTTTGGTGGGAGAAGTAATGATTATTAATGTAATAAACGAAAAGTCATGAAGAAAATATTATATTTTTTGAGCTTTGTTTTCGTAGCATTGTTTACTGCATGCTCTGAGGGAGACGATTTCGATATCGATTATACTCCTATTGCTCCTATTGGTGGTCAGTACAGAATCAATGTGGAGAGAGGTTATGATGCTTCTAAGACAGATGCAGAGTATTGGGCTTCTAATCCAACAGATGCTGAATTCATCTTTAAGACTGATGGTACAGGAACCAATGAGGGTGTTCTCTATGCCTATCTCAGCAATACTACCGATTATGATAAGGATAAGGCATGGATTCGTGTAGGCTCAACTGCCTCTAAGGCAGCTTACGCCATCAATGCTAAGGTATCTATTGATATGAGTGCTTATACTTTCGGTGGTGAGAATGTGGATGATTTCATTGGTAACTCTGCTACAGCTACCGACAAGGTAACTGTTAGCGGTAAGTGTGGTCATAATACTTATACTACTGTATCTGGTACTGTGACAGATGCGATCAGTTTCACCTATTCCCGTTCTGACCAGCCTGGATATCATTATAGAATAACAGGATTTAAGTCTACTGGTTGGGCTGAGGATAATAAGTAATATACTTTTGCTATACATGAATTATTCCTAGATGATGTTTCTAATGATATTGTCTAGGAATAATATTAAAGATATAAGGCAAAGTGATTTGCCTCGTTGTTGACCACGTCAACACTTATATCTCTCTCGTCTTGGGGACTGGCGGTGGTCAGTCCCCTTTTTGTGTTTATAAGAGAGATTTCTTGGTTAATGAGGGTGTGTCATAAATCTGGATAATAGTTGGTGTATAACAGTTGACTACCGCATGCACAACAGGTGTTGTGCATGCGCATATCAGCTGTTATGCAAGCGCACAACAGCTGTTGTGCGACCGAAGATACTGACTGTCTCAACAACATATCCTATCTCTTCCAGCAATATGACCTATCTCTTCCAACAACTTATCCTATCTCTTTCAGCAACATATCCTATCTCTTCCAGCAACATAACCCATATTTACCAACGACAAGAAGAGGGTGAATCATAAACTTATGACACATCCTCTTTATTTGTAGATGAAGTAGCTGCCTCCATCACTCTGGCAATATTTCTTCAGAAGCTGGATAATGTATTCGGCATTCTCGCGAACGTGCTGTTCGTCTCCGTCATATCCGTTGATGAGAACCACCAGATGGGTGGTGTCAATACTCATTTTGGTTCGCTCGTTGTCGCTGGTCGGGGTTCCTACACCACCTGTCTTGTCTCTGTAAACAGGTAGACCTTCTATATTAATCATGCCTCTGCCGATGCCTTCGTATGGTTCGCCGGCTTTGCCTACGCCCAGGGTCAGGGTGTCGCCTTCAAACTTGTCTGCATCAAATCCGCCGATGCTGTAGCCGTATGCAATGCTCGCCAGGTTCACCAGGTCCACCAGCGTATCTCTCTGGTAGAGTTCCTTGCCCTGCAGCATTCTTCGGATAAGGGCTTCTGATGCAGGACGGTAGCGAGATGGATCCTTGCCGCAGGCACGGTACACCTTTCGGGTGGCGGCAATTCCACTCATCTCTTTCAGCGATTCCGTGGTCAGCGTCTGTCTGTATTTCTCACCTAGGGCATTGATTTCATCCCAAAGTTCCTGACAATAAGGGGTGTTTACCACATTGGCTTCCACGCATGCTCCCACAAAGGTGGGACATACCGATTCGATTTCTTCTGATACAATAATTTTCATGATGAATTTCCGTTTTCTGTTAAACTTAACTGATTGATAGGGCAAAAGTACGAAGAAATATTGGAATAGCCAAAAGTTCAGTCTATTTATATATATAATAAGGTGTAAAAATAGCTTAAATGTTTACAACTGTTAAATGTTTGACTAAAATGAAACTTTTTTGCGAAAAGATTTGGTGGAATGAAAAATAGTTAGTACTTTTGCACTC